>BNJV01002312.1_pt1:202500-297089 | contig 297089 bp, 346 predicted proteins | sample 8540591 | NCBI WGS metagenome assembly BNJV01 (sample SAMD00202457, study PRJDB9452) | human saliva metagenome | host: Homo sapiens | reverse complement strand
AGCGCTTAAAACTTGGGTGATACTCGATGGTTTGCCATAGTGTCTTATCTATCAAAATACATCTAAACCTTCCTTTGAAAAGCATTGGCTACTGTAATGGTATTCACATCCTCGTCCATTGACTGAAGATGGTTAAACCTGACCAAGCATTATTTGATAGTCTTTGCAATCAATTAAATAATATTTATATCGTACTCCTAGGTAGGATGTTGATTCAAGAAAACGTGTCGTACCTTCTGGGTGGCACGTTTTGTATGTTATATGTTTATAATTTTAATCCTGGGCGTGGTTAAGGAAATGTTATAAATAAAACACTGTGATATTCATTGTTGAGGTTTATGAAAGCATACGAAAAGGGATTAGCTTGATAGATTATATGTAGCATTATATGAGAGCGTATACACCTTGACAGTTTATGGAAAGTAGGTTTGCTAAGGAAAGATCTGTGGGTATTATTGGCTAGCTTATTAGGTGATCCTGGCAAAGGCTCTAAAGGAATATACAGATTGGCGAGGTAGTAGGCTATGAATGTCGTCAAGAGGTCTGGTGATGCGGCCATTCAAGATGGTGTGGTAAAAGCTGCGTGACGGAGGTAGAACCATTGATTGAGAACTCAGATATCGTCGTGTTCTCACTTGCACTCCTGATACAAATGCACGGCTATTTACAGAAACCGGCTACATCTCTTTAGACCAGGCAAGTCGTGACCGATGTGTCTAGTGCGAAAGGAAAAACTTTGGTGCGAGTTTGTCTATGACACTGCATTCTGAAAGGTACGTTTTCGGTGTCTGTCCATCTCATGGCTGGCTCCGAAAAGGGTGCAGGTTATGAAGTGTCTCATAAGACCGCTTTAAAGGAATGGGCTGGACTGTACTCGAGGATAAAGGCCTCTTGATGTATATAGTGAAGAGGTGGCTCAAGAGTGAGCTGACATGGGCTCGTGCCATAGGTCCCGTATCGAGTTTGTCGATATCTATGCTCACGATGCATATTTCAGCGATGGTCAGCCATATTGCACTTTGTTGGCATCCATTTCTAACGCGCAAGCTTTCCGGGTGGCGATGAGTGGGCGAGTTGCGCACAGAAACTATCGGCTACGCTTCCGCGATTGCACGCGTGTGGCCGTGGTTTGCCATCCATGTGGCGTGAAATCATCTACGTACATCGACACAATGTAACGTTGAAGGTCTTTACACAAATCGAACTGGAAATCACACGGTAAAGGGATACTTTCACAAGAAGACGAAGGACAAGCATTTAGAAAGTCCTATCTTGAACGAGGAAGAGAAACTGCGGTAAATTAATATTTAACTGGTCATCAAAGAATAGCTAATGATAAATAATTAGCTAAGGCTATACTGATTAGCACTCATAGAATACTGACAATGAATAATTATCATTTGAACTTGATGTATATTTATGTAGTCAGCCAACGCGGTTTATAGCATAATGTGTACACTAGGTTCAAAAGAATACACTTAACATAATATTTAGTTAAGGAGATACCATGAGTTTGTTACAAGAAACTTGTGACGCTTACATAGGACGTCAGCATAGAGATTGAACGACATATAATCGATAGCTGGAATACAGCGTCGCCTGCGAACGATATGGGCGACTCGGTAAACGTGGTGGTTCAAATTATGGTAAGGTGCTACTAATCACAGGAGACAGTTTAGCGGTACCAAAGCCTTGCATGATAATTGCCTCGACTGATCACGCGTGGCTGATATGGGCGTCAGTAAGTATCCAAAGGAAACGACTGTAGGGACGACCCAGAAACTACCTGATTTCCTAAAGGCTGGCGCTAATTTAGCACCTCAGCGAATTATCGTGGTGCTCAAATGGAAGTCAATCGACATGGGCATTGATGCAGATAAGGAGCTGGTACCAGGCCTCGTAGTCATAAACCTGGGATGGGCACGAAAACTCGTAGAAGAGCGGCTATGACGCGTGAACAAGTCGCGATTGAAGGCATTGAAACGGGTATCCGCCTCGTAAAAGAGAAAAATCGACGAAGGCTTTCAGTCGTATCTTAGTAGGGCGAAATGGGCATACGAATACGACAGCTAGTGCCCTTGCGACACAGCCAAGTTTGCAGGACTTACAGCGGAAGGGCGACGGGCGAGGAACGAATATTTTCGATGAACGACTTAAACTAAAAGCAACGCATTGTGCATGACGTACTGGAGAAATATAAAAGGATATTCCGAAAGACGATGCCATTGGGATTTTATCCTCTGTAGGCGCTTTGAATCTACGTGTATCGTTGGCGTTATCTCTAGGCGCCGCAGCAAATCATGGGTTATCGCCATCGATGGTTTAATACATCGGCTGTGCATTGGCTACAAAACATTAGTGCCACAAGTAATGGATTATGTGATGGCTTCACATTTATCTGCTGGAAAAAGCGGCAAAAATCTTCCTTAGAAAAATTTAGGCCTTGAAGCCTATGTCGATTTTAGGCCTTTGTTTGTGTGAGGGCTTCTGTGGCTCCATACAAATGGGTGATGCAGTAGATTCAGTGCGTTCATATGTATCGGCGCTTACGGGAGGTAAGGCATGAGAACTTTAAAATAGAACCATTGCATGTGACCATCCATGGAGCATGCCGCTTACGTATCGATAATTTGACAAAACCCATCTATAGCCTTGCAACGTTAGAATCTATAGCAGAGCGTTTTTGAGGGATTCTAGGAAACCTCAAACCAAATCATTTATGACTATGTGTGCTCGTTGTGCGGCGGATCACTTGGTAGATGGGCCGCAAACACTGAGCATGGTAGTGAAAGCTATGATGCCATAGAACGTTTTCGATGAGGGAACAACAGCTACACAAGGCTGCAGCAAATTAAATGCCGTTGTACATGTGGTGAATCTAGGGTCTGAACAAGATACAGCAGATTTAGCGAAATATTGAACAACAAGTGATTCGAGCTGGTTCTACTTTGGCGTAGAACCTGCTATTTCTCGTGAGGAATTAGAGATGCCTTGAGCTCAGGCTTTACCTATGCAGATAGATTACATGCCGATGGATTACAAGTGGTGGCGATTGGTAACGTAGGGGAAGGGCCTTTCTAGATTCTCTTGTAACGACGAGCGACGATCACAGGTTGTGCGTATGAGGATATTCTCGTTCATAATGAATGTGGACTCTAGTAGAGCAACGTATTGCCTCATATTCATTCTTTTGCATGATCGATTTTAATATTGATGCTGATGATTGGTCTGCTTTGATGGGAAAGTGAGCGCCGTGATGCGGCATTGAACTTGTTTCCATGTAGCAGGTGGTTTTAGATATTGCGCTTTTAACGGCTTTCATCTTGGGGGCTGCCAGCTAACGTATGGCTGTAGTCTTTGATAATGTAGTAACTGGTCAGCTATATTTGGCCGCGGTTACCATTGATCCCTAGTTAAGGACTATGTGTTCCATCAGCTGTCTATGATGAGCCTATACATGCATGAACCTATACATATGAGACAATGTCGTCTTTAGGGGTGAAGCCATTTGCACTACAGTCTGCTGATCGATGAAGCCTTAGGTTCGACCATGGACTATCCATTATCGATGCGTCGATGCATATGCTAAATGACATGAAAACATTCATCGAAGCCGAAGTTAGCGTGGCCTGAAGATGGGGCTGGTAAGGGTAGACAAAAGGATAAAAGAATAATCTATTTTTAAAGGGGGATTCATATACCTTTCTCTGCATAGATGTTCTTGTATGCTATATTTTCAAGAGAACTTTACGAAAAACCATTGACACTATATGTGTAAATTGATATTATTATATGGCAGTCAGGATGGACTTAATTCATCCTTGACGACAGATTGATGATTATGTTAGTAGTAATTATCGGTTCTGTATGCGGGAATAGCTCAGCGGTAGAGCACCGCCTTGCAAGGCGGGGGTCGCGAGTTCGAATCTCGTTTCCGCTCCATACATTCCTCGATAGCTCAGTCGGTAGAGCACCGGCTGTTAACCGATCGGTCGTAGGTTCGAGTCCCACTCGAGGAGCCATCTGTGACTCACCAGCTCAGTTGGCAGAGCACCCGACTTTTAATCAGGGTGTCCCGCGTCCCGAGTCGCGGGTGAGCTCACCATCTCTGGCCCGTTGGTCAAGCGGTTAAGACACCGCCCTTTCACGGCGGTATCCCGATCGATTCTCGGACGGCCACACCACATGGACGATTAGCTCAGCTGGGAGAGCGCCTGCCTTACAAGCAGGATGTCGGCAGTTCGATCCCGTCATCGTCCGACCATATGCGGGAATAGCTCATAGGCAGAGCACCGCCTCTGCCAAGGCGGGGGTCGCGAGTTCGAATCTCGCTTCCCGCTCCATCATGTTCCTCGATAGCTCAGTCGGTAGAGCAATCGGCGTTAACCGATCGGTCGTAGGTTCGAGTCCTACCGAGGAGCCACTCTTTTATTGGCCCGTTGGTCAAGGGTTAAGACACCGCCCTTTCACGGCGGTATCCCGGTTCGATTCCGGACGGTCACCACATGGACGATTAGCTCAGCTGGGAGAGCGCCTGCCTTACAAGCAGGATGTCGGCAGTTCGATCCTGTCTTATCGTCCACCAAAGCGAAACGGTTATCTTCGGATGACCGTATCAAAAGTATATGGGTATATACATATAGTCGTAGATAATATAGGAGTCAAATTGTTATAGTTGTACTCTTTTGTCGATAATCTTATATAGTTTTATGTAAAAATATATATTGCTATAGTTGTACTTTCAAAAATATAGTTAGTTATTGTTATATCTATATAAAATTATATTATAGTCACATCTGGAAACTACATATTTAACGTGGTGCATGTACATGATGATATAAACGCCTCACAAGACAGACAAGACCACCGATGATATCGTATGTATTCGGTCGTAATCCACAGTCTACAAGCCAACCTAGAGGATGGAGAGGGCGATAAATACGCCGCCGTAGCGTCATACATCTCACCAGGGAAGCTGGCTTCTGGTTGGAAGGTGGGGATGATGCCGTATAAAAATAAAATAAAAGCACCTGCGATTAGGTAAATGGGTCCTTTGTCGTCACGCATATAGAGCCACACTGAGATAACCGCCACCGATTTCCGCAAGTCCCGCTAGTATAAAGAATAGAATAGATAAGAGCATTGTAACCTCACTGTATTCTTACTGTATTAATTGAAATCTATTCTATTGTCACAACCCTAGGACAACAGAGGGCAATTGTTTTAGTATGGATAGGTCATTTGTTGTTTAGGAAACCCCGTACACCAAAAAGGTATACGGGTTCTATTAGTTCATTATAAACGTGGTGGTGATTCGCTGTGACATAATCCATGAAGGTATGCATGGTTTCTGTTTTAGAATTATTCTTTTTAAATGCGAAGCACACTTCGCAGTTTGAATGGTTTTTCTAAAGGTACAAAGCCATCATTGATGTTTAAAGACGTTAGAAATTTGGCGTGCGCCGATGCAACCAGATTTATTCTTTTGACAGTAGTCAATCATTGTATAAGGTGATTGATAGACGGCTACTCGCTGATGTGTAGGTTTGGTTGACCGTTCCCAACATAGTCAATGTGCGATACATAAAAGTACTTTAGTGGATACATGAGCAGTGGTTGTTGCTGGATAGCTTTTAAACTGGCTGTTTCCATACCGTCACTACGTTTGCATAGTACAAATTCGTCTTCTCAAGCGCGGTGGATCGTATGCGGACATATCCTTATTATTAGGTAAATAGAGTAATGCAATATCGATGCGGTTTTCTCGTAAGTCGAGCATCAATTCTTCTCTCCATATCGTAAATACTAACAGAGAATTCAGGATGGTTTTGGAAGAAGTGGGAAACGTAACCGCTTTGAGACGGATATCCCCAAGACTACGTAATACGCCAATATTTAGAATTGGGCGTTCAACCTTGCTAGCCAAAACGAATGGATTGGATAGCGCGTTCCAATGTGTCGAGAACTTGTTCTGCTTCGGTAGGAATAACTCACCTTCTGGTGTTAAACGGCTACCCTTGTAGAACGGGAGATTAATTTCACACCAACTAAAACGCTCTAATTTTTCATTTGAGCGCTGAAAGCTGATTGTGTAATATTCATAGATTGTGCAGCTAATGTAAAGCTTCCTGTTTTATTATAGGTAATAAAACTTTGTAGCTCTTGCATTGTAGGCAACTCTTTCATGTTATTCCCCAACTTAGACATAAGACTCCAATGATACCTATTACCTTACTTATTCATATTGTAGCATACTATAATTGATTTTTCATCTAAATCTATAAAATATGATGAAACATGCACAATCGATATAGTACGTATGTATTATCGTAAAAAGTGTAATTAAAAATTGTGATTATGCACTTTATTTCAATGACTTTCACAAGTATCGATAATTGACATAACTAGATGAAAATGATATTATACATGGGTACCATTATGTATAGGTACAAGTGTTTTATTTTAATCTTATGAGGTGATAATCACATGGCAACGAGAAGAGAGGCCTGATTCAACTTTGTCGTCGCTTTGGTGTGAACGTATTCGGTCACGCAAAAGCCTTGAATCGCGTCAAAAAGACCAACGTCAGAAAAAATGTCTGAGTATGGCACACAATTATTAGAAAACAAAAAGTTAAAGCTTACTACAACTTGCTAGAACGCCAGTTCGTACGCTATTATGATAAAGCGAAAAATGCAAGGTGTTACAGGTCAAAACATGTTTGATCCTTTTGAACAACGCCTTGATAACCTTGTATATCGCATCGGCTTCTGGTAACTCCATTCGTCAAGCTCGTCAAAATGGTAAAACCATGGCCACATCTGGTAAACGGTCGTCGCGTAGACATTCCTTCCTACTCCTGCAAACCAGGCGACGTAATCGAACTGCGAAGCATCTCGCGATAACGAAATGTTCAAAAACTAACTTTCCAAGAACTTCGTTCTTTCGAACTTCCTTACATTGAAAAAGACTTGAAGGCTTCAAAGCTACTTTCACTGTCTTCCTCAACGTGAAGAACTTCCCATCGAAGTTAACGAAACACTTATCGTCGAATTGTACTCCAAAATAATTTGGCGCTTATGGTACCCACTGTATACTGCGTGGTTTTTCTGTATGGGTACATGTAACACTGATGAGCAGCATATAACTGCTAAAAATCAATTGACACAGAAACCTATAAAATCTGTATACTCATTTTGAGTAAGCTTTAGTCGTGTTTCCATTAGCCCCGGAAGCAAAGGACAAGCTGATTTTGGTAGAATTATGACGTTATTAGGAGGATATGCAGCATGAAAACTACATTTATGGCCAATCCGAACACAATCGAACGGAAATGGTATGTTGTTGACGCTGAAGGTAAAACTTTAGGACGCCTTGCTGCCGAAGTTGCAAAAGTTCTTCGGGGCAAAAATAAACCAACTTTCACACCACACGTAGACACTGGTGACCATGTGATCGTTGTAAACGCAGAAAAAATTCGCGTAACTGGTAAAAAATTGGAACAAAAGGAATACTTCCGTCACTCTGGTTACCCAGGTGGTTCCCGTTTCACTAAATTGTCCATGATGCTTGAAAAACAACCTGAACGTGTTGTTGAAATGGCAGTTCGTGGTATGCTTCCAAAAAACAAATTGGGTGCACAACAATACCGTAAATTAAACGTATACGCTGGTCCTGAGCATCCACATGCAGCTCAAAAACCAGAAGTGTTAGAAATTTCCGTACGATAATCTAGAGGGAGGAATATATAATGGCAGTAGCACAATATTACGGCACTGGTCGTAGAAAATCTTCCGTTGCTAGAGTTCGTCTGGTACCGGGCACAGGTAAAATCACTGTTAACAAACGTGAACTTAATGATTATTTCGGTCGCCAAACTTTGGAATTGATCGTAAAACAACCTTTGAACTTGACTAACACAGTTGAACAATACGATGTAATCGCAACTGTAGCTGGTGGCGGTCCTTCCGGTCAAGCTGGCAAATTCAGTCACGGTATCTCCCGTGCGTTATTGGACGTAGATGGCGAACTTCGTCAATCTTGGAAAAAAGCTGGCTTCTTGACTCGTGACCCACGTATGAAAGAACGTAAAAAATACGGTCTTAAAAAAGCCCGCAAAGCAAGCCAATTCTCCAAACGTTAATATTTGGACAACAGGATATTACACCTGCAGACAATGTCTGCAGGTGTGTGTGTTTTAATTTATGGTATAGTTAAAATATATTTTTAGTTTGTTAAGGGGAAACAGCTATGGGAAACAATAACACATATAAAAAGGATTACGTTACAAGATTTAATTTAAAAACAGCTACAAAGTTCCGAGCGTGAGTTAGTAGATTTATGTTTAAATGGTGAAAATGAAAATTTCTAATATAAAGCAATGTTTAGCTCATAGGTTGGAGTTGTGTTGATTTTTGAATCTGATGACTACTCTGCGTTTTTATGATACCGTAGTAGAGTATGTACATGGACAAAAGCGACGATTAAATCCTAGCTTTTAAATATTTTTAAAGAGTCGGCCGTGTAAAACGATCTGTTTTGGACGCGAGATCTGAAATGGTGTGTATTGATTTGCAGAGTCAAAAATCCTGCTAAGGCCTATTTAAATAAAGAGTTTAGATATAGGTGCTGATTTTGCCTGTTGAGCTCTATAAATTTGGGGCTTGAAGTACCTGGTCAGATAAAAGCGTCTTTTAATCAGACCTCATGGTGGTATTACTGAGAGAGATAAAAAGCATCAATATTATTGAATATTCTAAGTTTGTGTTTAATACAATTATCAGGTAAAGATTACTATGATGTTAATTTAAATATAGCTGAATAACGTAATAGCAAAACTTACCAGATTTTGAATTAGAAGAGTTAGTAATTTCTTATCTTCAAATTGTTAAAGGGTATTATCTTCTTCGAACTCTATTGCTAATAAATCAACGACTGTAAAAATTGAATGTCAATTGATCTCCCGTGATGTAAATAATGTTAAAAAGCTGTAGTACAAGTTAAAGGGTCCGAAAGCGCAAGTTTTAGATGCTCTTGAATTTTAAAGATTATGAAGACAAAGGCTATTATATCTACTTATATGCAACTTTTAATGATAATTTTAGATGAAGAATGTAATTCGTATTATTTCGCATGAAGAGCTATATACATTCTATACGGAATATAAAACTATTTTGCCAGAATCTATTACTCTATTTGAAAATCTATTTAATATTGGTTTTAGTGAAAGAAAGTAATTTTCACATTTACATCCCCATTCTAATTTTCCTATAATAAAGATATATAATCGAATCGAAAATGGATTTTCATATGGAGAACTCATATGATTTATAATACAATCTCAGTACGTAGTGGATAACGGCATTGGTACGTTGACGTTTTAATCGTCCAACTGTGGCGGATGGTTTTAATATCGAGATGTGCAGAGATCCTGAGGTCTTAGATAAAAGCTCATAATGATGAAAGTGTTCGTGCATTGCTTATCAATGCAGAGGGAAAGGTGTTCTGCGGGTGGCGATTTAACAGAGATGGAGCGCGCTGTAAACGAAGGGATACAGAGTCCTTTATTTGAAATCGTTGAGCTAGTAGCCGAGATTTCTATGGCCATGAAGAGTTGCAAAAACCTGTTATCATGAGCCTTCGCTGGGCGCAGGCAGGTGCCGCCTTCAATATGGCTTTGGCAGCGGACTTTGTTGTAGCTGCATAATAACGTACGCTTTCATTCAGCCTTTCGTAAATGTAGGTCTTGCTCTGATGCAGGCGGTTTGTATTCTTATTAACTCGCTCCATTGGCATGAACCGTGCTATGCATCTGTTATGACCGGTGAAGCGTATCTGCTGAAAAGGGTAAGGAACCTGGGGTTTTTGTATAAGGTTTGCGAATTAGAAGATTTAGAGACTGCTACAAGACGCCTTGTTGAGAAGTTGGCAAAAGGGCCTGCACAATCTCACCGCGTTATGAAGGAAAATGATGTGGAATAGCTTCTTAGCGGGTTGGGAAGAGTACAAAAAGTTTGAGGTAGAAAACCAATGTAAATTAGGCCTTTCAGAGGACTTCAAAGAAGGCGTACGTGCTTTCACAGAGCGTCGTCGTCCCCAAATTTGAGTCAACAATAATATTGATTTATGAATATACTAGATGGAATTTCCTGTAATTCATAGAAAATACTAAATATAATTAGAACCGATGTGGCTCCAACTATTGAGTTACATCGGTTTTGCTTCGATACACAGAAAAAGTGTATATAATAGAACTATTGAAATAGTTTTAGGGGTCATTATCATGGCTCAAGATACAATTAAATGTTGCGACAGCCTAGCGATGTAGTTCAAGCATTGGCAGAGGATTTTATTGCATACCAACGAGGAAATCAATCGCACTGAAACGTGTGTTGTTGGTATTACTGGGCGGGACTGTTATTAATGGTTTGTTGAATTGCTTAATTCTCCCAGAATATATTGAACGCCTCAATTGGGAACGCATATTCTTTGTGTGGACTGATGAGCGATTCTTGCCACTGCAATCTCATGAGGATAATTACTTCAATCGCGTGAAACCTCACTTGTTGTGTAAGGCGAAAGGGCGGCTCATTTTTGCCAATCAATACAGATTCTAAAACTGTACATAGAAGCGGCAGCGGAATACGAGAAAAGAGGTTACGAATGTCCTCAAGGCTTGTAAGAAAAAGTGGACTAGATTTGGCATTGCTCGATCTTGGTGAAGATGGTCATACAGCCGGCCTATTTGCAGGTTCTCATGCGTTTGCGTGTACTGAATCAAGACGTGGTAGCCGTTGAGGATGGAAAGGTATGGGAACGTATTTCTATGACCTTTCGTTCTTAGCAAAATCTGATGCGGTTTGGTTTACCGTAACTGGTGAAAGTAAAGCGAACTGCTTTGACAAAGGTATTGTATCAACGAAGATTACGAGGATTTACCTTGGGGAAAAACGCATTGGTCGTGTATTGCCTGGGCGGTGCTTTCACAGAAGCTGTGACCTGGTATGTGGACAAGGCAGCCTATGATGATGTACACTAAAGAGTATAAGTAGTAGTAAAAATAAAGGAGATACATATAGTCTATAGGAACACCTGAATTAATAGTTATAGTGATTGCTCTAGTTATCTTCGGACCTGGTAAAATTACCTGAAGTCGGTAAAGCTATTGGTAAAGGCATCAATGAGTTTAAAGATGCTGTTTCGGGGCCTAAAAAGGCTGTTGATGAAAACGAAAGAAGCCGTTAAGAAAGCGACTACTATCGATGTGACAGCAGGGGCTAAGAACGACGATAAACATAAAGAAAGCTAAGGATTAATAGGAGGTAACACTATGCGTGCAAGATTGTGGTTGTGGCGAAGATAATGGCGTTGTAACAAAGGTATTTACTGTACCGATGATGTGCAACAACTGTAAAAGAAACAGTTGAAGGTGCATCTCTAGGTTTGCCTGGCGTATTAAGTGCAGAAGTAGATTTGCCAGAAAAAGACAGCTACCGTTTCTTTTTGATCCAACAAAAGTATCTGTAGAAGTTATTACAAAAGCCATTGAAACGAACTGGCTTTGAAAGTGACAGGCGTTGCAGACGAGTGTACCACATAGTCATGGATTACTAGGCACTTTGAAACGTCTCTTCAAATAATCGAACCGATGGAGCTGTATTGAAACCTTGTTTCCGATGCGTCCCTTTTTGTTTAAAGAGGTAATACGGATGATACGTAAGTTTGATGCTAAAAATTTTAAGTGGATGGTATTGAAACCTTGTGTATATAAACAAGATGGTGATCCTTTTAAAGATGTAACACGTCAAGTATATACGATGGTGCTTATGATATTCCGTGTCAATTCCGCTATTTTGAATGTTTGCCAGGGGATATTCTGCAGCGGGTATCACGATCATACGCATATGGTTATGATATTTCGCGGCAAGGGCAAGTCTTATTGGGCGATGAAATCCACGATGTGAGAAACTGGTGATTTTATCGAAATTCCAGGCAAAACAATTCATCAGTTCCGTGCTAATAAGGGGCGATTATATTGGTTTCTTTTGCTTGGTAAATCCAAGATCGAGATAAGGTAAAATGATTATCCCCTGAAGAGATGGAAATGTTACGAGCAAATCCTAAAATCAAAGAATTCTTGGAAAGTTGTTAAGCCTGATGGAGGTTCTATGAATACTTTTACACGAGCGGCCCTTACCGTTTTAGTGGGCCTCGTTATTTGGTTTTACCTCATACAGAGGCAATCAAGCCTGAAGGTTGGCATTTATTAGCTATCTTTTACAGCTACTATTGTGGGCTTTTATCTTACGTCCCTGGGCCAACGGGTATTATGGCCCTCTTTGGTATTGTTGCAGCCGTAGCCACTAATTCCATTTCACTATGGTACAGGCTCTAGGTGGCTATGCAGAGGCGAATGTGGCTTATCGTAGCGGCCGTATTCTTTTCACGAGTATTATTAATTCTGGCCTTGGTAAGCGTATTGCGTACACCTTGATTCGCTCTTTTGGCACAAGCTCATTAAAGCTTGCCTATGCGTTGGCTTGTACGGACTTGATTATTTCTCCAGCTACACCATCTAATACGGCGCGTGGAGGTGGTATTGCTGTATTCCCCATTGTACAAAAATATTTCCTTAGCATTTGACTCTGAACCATATGGTAATACGGCTCGCCGCATTGGGGCGTACTTGATGACGACGGCACATACTATTAACACCATTACAGTAACAATCTTCTTGACTGCATGTAGTGGTAACTTGCTTAATACGTCCTTAGGTGCTAAAACTGTTTTGGCTATGATATGTCTTGGTGGAATGGTCTCAAGCCGGTGTCATTCCTGGTGTGATTTGTAGTGATTTTGATGCCTTGGTTTATCTATAAAAATCTATCCACCAGAAATCAAGGAAACACCAGAGGCTGCAGCAATGGCTCAAAAGAACTAGATGCTCTTGGACCTATTACGAAGGCCGAAATTTCTGTTGCCATTATTTTTGTTCTTTGTATCTTACTTTGGGCTACAGCAATTTGGACTAAGCTTCATCCTACAGTAGTAGCGATGATGGGGGTTCTGGCGTGTGTTGTGACTGGCTCTCTTACGTGGGAGGATATTTTGGGTGAACGCACCGGTTGGGATATCCTCATCTGGATGGGAGTGCAGCTTGTAGAGCATGGCTGGGCTGCTTGGCAAACTCGGTGTAGTAGCTGTCTTTGCAGACTTTGTAAGTCAACATTTAGCTGGCTTTGACTGGTTCTGGGCGTCTTTTATCATTTCCGCTACCTTTGTGTACTCTCAGTATTTCTTTGCCAGTGGCACGGCGCGTATTACGGCTTTGTTCTCCGCCTTTGCAGCCATTTTAGTGGCGATGGGGGCTCCTATTCCGTTTACGATATTGCTCTTTGGTTTGATGAACAGTCCTGGCTGTACATTGACTCATTATAGTTCAGGTGTAACACCAATCTTCTTCGGTGCTGGGCTATGTGCCATAAGGTACATGGTGGCGCGCGTAGGTCTTCTCATCTCTGTGGTAGAGCTTCTCATTCATTTCTGGGGCGGCACCTTTGGCATGTGGCTCTTTGGTATCTTATAATATAATTAATCCCTCACTTCGGTGAGGTTTTTCTTATTATACCTATACTTTTTATACCTTACTAGGTTTGCTATAGTTTAGGTATGGTGAACTTCATACTATGATGAATCTATAAATTTATTGTGAATTATCTTGCGGGATAATATAACGTGTTATTATTATTCCGTGATTAATATTACAGAATATTTTAGGAGGAAACATGTTAGGTTTAGTCATTAGCTTATTGATTATTGCGCTAGTCGTGATTATTAATGACATTCGAATTATGAACAACAACCAACACGTTTTTGTCTTAGAAGTTCCGCGAATGGTTTAATATACAATCAATAAGATTTGACTATATGGTTTGTTTCTGTGTGTAGTTTTCCAAGGGTACATATAGGATTATTTAGTATATAGGAATTCTGTAAACAAAAGGAATATCATTTGTAAACTTTTAAGACGATTCATTGGAATCGTCTTTACTGCGTCGTAGAAAGCTGTCCAAGTGGATGCTTTCAAAAGTGAGGAGATTAACATGAGTTGTAGAAGTGACAATTTGAAAACAGGCGTAGCACGTGCACCACACGAGATCTTTACTAAAAAGCTCTAGGTTTTTGTTGATGAAGAAATGGGTAGACCCGTCATCGGTATTGCCAATTCTTTCACGAAATCATCCCTGGTCACGTAGGCCTGAAAAATATTGGTACAAGCCGTAAAAGACGGTATCCGCAACGCAGGTGGTGTGCCAATCGAGTTCAATACTATCGGTATTTGCGATGGTTTGGCAATGAACCATATCGGCATGAAATACTCCTTAGTTACACGTAATATCATTGCAGATTCCATAGAAGCTGCTATGGCTACACCATTCGATGCGATGGTATTCATTCCAAACCGTGATAAGGTAGTGCCAGGCATGTTGATTGCAGCTGCTCGCCTTAATATCCCATCTGTATTCGTATCTGGTGGGGGCTATGCTCGCTGGTGTACATAAAGGTAAAAATTGGTTTGTCCGATGTATTCGAGGGCCGTAGGCAAACATCAAACTAGTAGAAATGGATGATGCCGAGTTAGCCGATATCGAAAATACGGCATGTCCTGCATGTGGCTCTTGCTCTGGTATGCTATACGGCAAATACAATGAACTGTTTAACAGAAGCTCTGGTATGGGCCTTCCTGGCAATGGTACAATCCCAGCGGTATATTCTGAACGTTTGCGCTTTAGCAAAATTAGCGGTATGCAAGCGGTAGAGGTATTAAAAGCAAACCTTCGCCCTAAAGATATTATGCACTCGTGAAGCCTTTGAAAATGCGGTAGCTCTTGATATGGCTTTGGGTGGCTCCTCTAATACGGCGCTTCATTTTACCGGCTATTGCTCACGAAGCAGGTGTACCATTATCCTTAGACGATTTCGATCGCATCGCCCAAACTACACCCTCAATTATCTAAATTATCTCCATCTGGCATATACATTTTATTGAAGACTTGTACGCTGCAGGTGGTGTATCTGCCGTGTTGAAACGTTTAGCAGAAAATGGTCGTCTGCATGACTGCACAAAACTGTTGCTCTTAAAACACAAGGTGAAGTACAGCGGCCGCTGCAGTTGTGGATGAAGATGTTATCCATCCATGGGATAATCAGCACATGAAACTGGTGGTATTGCGGTTCTCAAAGGTAACCTTGCTGTAGATGGTTCCGTTGTAAAAAGCCGGTGCTGTAGATGCAGATATGCTTGTTCACTCTGGTCCAGCAAAGGTATTCAACAGCGAAGAAGAAGCGGTTGAAAGCTATTACGGGCGGTAAAATCGTAAAAGGTGATGTTGTAGTTATCCGCTACGAAGGCCCTAAAGGTGGTCCTGGTATGCGTGAAATGTTTTGACACCAACATCTATGATTGCTGGTATGGGTCTAGAATAAAAGATGTAGCTTTGTTGACAGATGGACGCTTCTCTGGGTGCGACTCGTGGTGCATCCATAGGACATGTATCTCCAGAAGCAGCCGCAGGCGGTACCATTGCTATCGTTGAAGATGGTGATATTGATCAACATCGATATTCCAAACGGTAAAGTTGGAACTAGCTGTATCTGATGATGAAATCGCTCGTCGTAAAAGCTGCATTGAAACCATTCAAATCTCAATGTAACTGGATATCTCAAAAATACGCTCACGTATCCTCTGCTGCATGCTAGCGTGCTCATCGAAGTATTTGAAGACTCAGTACTCGACTTCATTTAATACTAACTGGAGGAGACCGTGTATATGTATAAGTTATATGATTTTATGGAGGCTCGTGAGCGCTTGAGCACAATCACTGTGAAAACGAAGTTACTCTCATAGTGATGTGTTTTCTGACGAGTGTGCAATGATGTATATATCAAGCCAGAAAACCTGCAACAACAGGCTCTTCGTTCGTGGAGCTTATAATAAAATTGCAAAACTAACAGAAGAGGAAAAAGGCGCGCGGTGTTATCGCTGCGTCTGCCGGTAATCATGCACTGGGCGTGGCCCTTTGCTGCGAAACGTCTTGGCATTAAAGCGACTATTGTCATGCCGAAACATACGCCTCTCTATCAAGGTGAATGCTACAAAAACAATACGGTGCAGATGTTGTACTATTTTGGCGAGATTTATGACGAAGCCTATCAAAAAGGCGATGGAGTTGCAAAAAGAACACGGTTATGTGTTCGTACATCCTTTAATGATGAAGATGTCATCGAAGGGCAAGGTACGATTGCCCTTGAGGTTCTTGATGAATTGCCTGATGCGGATATTTTGCTCGTTCCTGTTGGGGGCGGTGGTATCGTATCTGGTATTGCGGCTGCTGCGAAATTAAAAAATCCGCGTGTTAAGATTATCGGTGTAGAACCAGAAGGTGCAGCGAGTGCCCTAGCTGCCTTAAAGGCTGATCATCCTGTACCTCTCGATGAAGTGGCGACGATTGCAGATGGTACGGCAGTACGCCAAATTGGGGAAACTACATTAGAATATATCAAACAATATGTAGATGAAATTATTACTGTATCTGATTATGAATTGATGGAAGCGTTTTTATTGCTTGTTGAAAAACATAAGTTAGTAGCAGAAAACTCTGGTATTTTGCCACTCGCTGGTCTCAAGAAATTAGAGTGCCGCGGTAAAAAGGTGGTAGCTATCGTCAGTGGTGGTAATATCGACGTACTAACTATTTCGTCAATGATTAATAAAGGCCTCGTATTGCGCGGTCGTATCTTTACCTTCTCCGTTAACCTTCCTGATAAACCTGGCCAGTTAGTGGCTGTATCTCAAATGTTAGCAGATGCAGATGCAAATGTTATTAAACTCGACCATAATCAGTTCAAAAACCTTGACCGTTTCCATGAAGTGGAATTGCAAGTAACGGTAGAAACAAATGGTGAAGAGCACATCCAACACGATGCTATCTTTTCAAACATAATGGCTACATTATTAAACGTTTAAATTCCAGCGAGATTTTATCTGAATAGCTGGTTGAAAGGAGGTTCCTAGTGAGCGCAGAAACAATCAATGGGGCACGCATTGTCCTTGAAACATTGCATCGCTTAGGCGTAAACCGATATGTTCGGTTATCCAGGTGGCGCAGTAATCCCAATTCTATGATGAAATTTATAGCTTCCTGAAATTAAACATTACTTCGTCCGTCATGAACAAGGTGCAGCACATGCGGCAGATGGCTATGCTCGCGTATCTGGTCGCGTAGGTGTATGTCTTGCTACCTCTGGTCCTGGTGCAACGAATCTTGTCAACAGGTATTATGATGCAGTACATGGATTCCGTACCTATGAAAATGGCCATTACTGGTCAGGTTGGTCGGCCCTTTATCGGTAAGGACTCGTTTCAAGAGGCGGATATCCAAGGCATTACGATGCCTATAACCAAGCATAACTATCTTGTTCAAGATATTCATGATTTGCCTCGCATCATTAAAGAGGCGTACTTTATTGCTGGTACAGGTCGTCCAGGCCCTGTACTCATCGATATTCCGAAGGATATTCAAACCGAAAAATATCCATGGCGGAATACAACAAATTGTACGAAGTACCTATTCATCTTGAAGGCTATGATCCAACCTATAAAGGGTCATCAAGGTCAAATCAAAAAAGCAGCTACTCTCATCAAAAATGCAAAGCGCCCACTTATCATTGCTGGGGCAGGCGTATTGAAGTCTGGTGCTATGGATGAGCTTAAAGAATTAGCTGAAAAGGCTCAAATCCCAGTGACGAATACATTAGTTGGCCTTGGTGGCTTCCCGGGAGATCACGAATTGGCCCTTGGTATGGTTGGTATGCACGGTTCTGTTGCAGCTAATAATAGTACAGATGAGGCTGATCTCGTGATTGCTGCAGGCATTCGTTTCCATGACCGCATCACAGGCCATCCAGATTTCTTCTGTAAAAAAGCTAAAATCATCCATATCGATATTGACCCAGCTGAAATTGATAAGAATGTCACAATCAATGTGCCTATCGTGAGGGATCTAAAAACAGGTATTAACAGAGCTTAATGCTCTTGTAGAACCTACAACGCATGAAGCGTGGCTTGAGCAAATTCGAGAATGGCAAGCGGAATACCCTATGGTGATTCCTGAATCGAAAAATGGTGTATTGCATGCACAATATGTGTTGTCTGAGCTTAATAAGATTGCCAAGGAAGATGCCATAATCGTAAGTGATGTCGGTCAACATCAAATGTGGGCGGCTCAATTCTTAACTCATAAAAACCCTCATACTATCGTTACCTCTGGCGGTGCGGGTACCATGGGGTATATAGCTTACCGGCGGCCATTGAGAGCTCAAGTAGGGGGCACCTAAGCAAAGTTATCCTCGTTGTCGGTGATGGCGGGTTCCAAATGACTTGTGAAAGAGCTCATGATGGTTCGTCAATATAATTTGCCAATCAAGATTGTTTTATTAACAACGGCTATCTTGGTATGGTTCGTCAATGGCAAGAAATATTCAATAATAGACGCTATTCCTATGTGGACTTAGAAGTGAGTCCGAACTTTGATGAAACTTGCGAGATGCATTTGACTTGAAAGCAGCGCGTCTAGATAATGTTGAAACTTTCAACAAAGAATTTAAATCATACATTACATCTGATGAAAGCATTGTCTTGGATTGTCGCGTTGAACGAGAGGATAATGTATGTACCAATGATCCCAGCAGGCGGCACGATAAGCGGTATGATGGGTAAGAAAGGGGTGCTATAATGGCGAAAAGAACATCAAGTCTTAATCATTGCAAAAATGCACCAGGTATTGGTACACGTATTTTTGGCACTCTTTAACCGTCGTGGCTTTAACGTTACAAAAATGACATCTGGCATTACAAATCAGCCAGGTTATGCACGCATTACTATTACTGTGAGGCCGATGACCGAATTCTCGATCAAGTACAAAAAACAAATCTACAAGCTCATCGATGTTGTTAAGGTTAAAGTGTTTGACGATCATGATGTGGTATGCCGTGAGCTAATGCTTATCAAGGTAAAAGCATCTGCTTCCACAAGATCACAAATTGTACAGGATTGCCGATGTATATCGTGGTAATGTGTTAGATATTTCTCCTACATCTATGATCATTGAAGTCATTGGCAGTGTAGAAAAAAATTACGTGGCTTCATTCAAATTATGGAAACCTATGGTATTCTTGAAATTGCTAAAACAGGTATTACCGCTATGAGCCGTGGAGAAAAATGCAGAGCTGATAACGTGGGGCGTGAATTACTCCATTATGAAAATGTCTGCTTTCGCCGTGATGGCAGACCTATTTTAGATAATGTAAATTGGCATATAGAGGAAGGTGAACATTGGGCCTTATTAGGGCTCAATGGAGCTGGCAAATCAACGCTACTTAGTATGCTACCGGCTTATCAAATTCCTACAACGGGCACTTTGCGTGTGTTTGGTAAGGAGTTTGGCAAATATGCGTGGCCTAAAATCAAATCTAGACTAGATTTGTCGGTTCTGCTCTTGGACAATTTCAGTCAACCTTGGATAAACAAGTCGTTGAAGATATTGTTATTTCTGGTGCATTTAGTAGCATTGGTATATACCAAGAGGTAGCACCTGAGGTCCATCAGCGAGGGATAGAACTACTATCTGAATTTGGACTAGAAAGCTATTTGGAAGGGCATCGTTTTTATACCTTATCTGCTGGTGAGCAGCGTCGTATTGTTAGCGCGGTCTGTGTGCAAATCCGGAATTATTGATTTTGGATGAGCCTTGCTCTGGCTTCGGGACTTACCAGCGAGGGAGCAGTTTTTACGCACCGTATCTACCTTGGCGGCGGAGCAGCAGACGCCGATTATCTATGTGTCGCATCAAATTGAAGAGATACTACCGTTTATTACTCATGTAGCTATCTTGCGAGAGGGTAAAGATGATTCATACAGGGTCCTAAACACAAGGTACTAACTGATGATATTTTTATCTGATGTCTTTGGACTTTCCGTACAAGTTGTATGGAAAGATGATCGTCCATGGGTGATGGTTCGGTAGTTATCAAATATCAGAGGCTTAAAAACTTGGCTTACTGATACTAAATTAATGTACGCCACATCTTGCAAAAATTTGTTAGATTGTGTACAGTATATATAATCTATATTCTATTGAATATGTTTGGAGGTTGTCTAATATGGCAGGTAAAATTTTAGGTACTACAGTTTATTATGATGCAGATTGTAATTTAAGCAAATTGGAAGGCAAAAATTACAGTGTTAGGTTACGGTTCCCAAGGTCATGCTCATGCATTGAACTTCGAAAGAAAATGGTATGGACGTAACAATTGGGCTTCGCGGTGGTTCTTCTAGCTGGAAAGCTGCTGAAGAAGCAGGTCTTACAGTAAAAGAAACTGCAGAAAGCCGTTAAAGGCGCTGATATCGTTATGGTATTGATTCCAGACGAATTGCAAGCAGACGTATATGCACAGAGATATCGCCCAAACTTGAAACAAGGTGCGTACTTGGCATTCGCTCATGGCATAACATTCACTTTGGTAAAATCAGTACCTCGTGAAGACATCAATGTATTCATGGTAGCTCCTAAAGGTCCTGGTCATTTAGTTCGTCGTACATACCAAGAAGGTTCCGGCGTTCCTTTGTTTGTACTGCTGTGAAAAAGACCCATCTGGCGATACTGGAAGAAGTGAGCGATTAGCATGGGCTTCTGGTATCGGTGGTGGCTGTTCTGGTATTTTGGAAACTAACTTCAAATCCGAAACTGAAACTGACCTCTTTGGTGAACAAGCTGTATTGTGCGGTGGTGTTACTGAGTTGATTAAAACTGGCTTTTGAAGTATTAACTGAAGCTGGTTATGAACCTGTTAACGCTTACTTCGAATGCTTGCATGAAATGAAATTAATCGTGAATCTTATCTACGAAGGTGGCTTCAAAAATGCGCCACTCCATCTCCAACACTGCTGAATACGGCGATTACCATGCAGGTCCTCGCGTAATCACTGCGAGATACTAAAAAGCTATGGAACAAATCTTGGCGGATATTCAATCTGGTAAATTTGCTGATGAATTCTTAGCAGATTCCAAAAATGGTCAAAAATTCCTTAAAGAACATCGCCAAAGCAGCTGCTAGATCATCCAATTGAACCAGTTGGCGCAGAACTTCGCAACTTGATGAGCTGGTTAAAATAAGAGTATTATTTAGGTAATCTTTTGTGAGATTATATGCTGATAAAAGCGACCCCGTAAAGGGGTCGCTATTTATCTTTTTCTTACATTATTTTTGGGCCATCTTGACGATTACATCGAAAATATTGGAATCAAATATGGTATAATAAAAAGTAATATTTGAAAGGAGGTGTAGCATGGATTTTTACACATTAGCCTATGTTGAAAGTCAGGCTGTAATAAGGTCAAAACTTGGAGCTTTATTATAATTGTAGCTGTTCTGTTAGCATTACTCATTTTGGGAGTACAAGTATTGCGAAATGGTTTTACTAGTCGCTATCGTGACCTGATGATTATATTGTCTTTAATCGTAGTGTTCTTCTTAGGGCTTGAATACCAAGAGTATAATCGGATGAAAACCTATTCTGAGGACTCCTCTCGTATGGCTCAATTTTTACATTCTTTTTAGTTCAGATCGTTCCGTACCGAGCGACCAATTGGCGGTTAACTCCTTAAAGATTCGTAATGGTATGATTTTAAAAGTAAGTGATGCTTACTATGAGGTTCAATTTAATCCAGAATTTTCAACCTATACTATTACACGTGTTTATAAGGTAAGTCCTATAGATCGAATTCATGATAAAGCGGACACATTACCATAAGGAGGACCACATATGACAGAAGCTATGGCCGTCTATGGGATGGTCTTTGCAAAACTCGCCATCGGTCTCTTGGCGATTATTCTACAAATCAATTTAATGGGTAAGGGCAATTTAGCCCCAACCTCTGCTTTAGACCAATTGCAAAACTACGTACTTGGTGGTATTATCGGTGCCATTATTTACAATGATCAAATTGGCATTTTACAGTTTATGTTAGTTCTTATTTTATGGACTATCCTCGTAATGACTCTTAAGTTTTTAAAAGGGAATCTTCGTATTTTTAAAGCAATTCTTGATGGTCATCCAGTTATAGTAATCGAAAAAGGTCATATTCTAACAGAAGAATGTATGCGTTATGGTATACAAGCGGCTGAACTTAAATTAAAAACTTCGTGCTGCCGGTGTTCAATATGTTACGGATGTTAAGCGTGCCGTATTGGAGCAAAAACGGTCAGCTCAACGTGATCAATTCGGTGAAGATAATATTCGATTTGACCTTATCGATGATGGTCAAATTAATCAGTTTTACCCTCGATGTAATTGAAAAAGATAGAGATTGGCTTGAACAAGAAATCAAGCTCAAGGATACTCTGTTAAGGACATATATATTGCAGAATATAAAGATGAAAAAGTTGTTGTATATCCTTATGAAAAGAAAAACATCGCCCACAAATTGTAAGCACTCTTAAAAAGTAAGACCGCTCATACTAAGGATAAATTGAAATCTAAATTGTAATATCTATTGGTTTTTATTATAGGCGAAATTAGTATTATGTAATTTTATAGATGTACAAATGATATGTAGTGTTATTAAGCCCACTATTCGTAGTGGGCTTATATAGAAAGGAAATTAGTGAATCGTAAAGATTTAATTGATCGATTACAAGAATTATATAAAGATGAAGACAGTCGGGTAACAGTAAATCCTCATGCAGGGCAAAAAGTAGCTATCGTTTATCCGAATACATACTTTGTGGGCATGAGTAATCTTGGACTTCATATCATTTATGAGGAAATCAATTTACGAAATGATAGCGTATGTGAACGAATCTTCTTGCCTGAGAAAAAGGAATTAGAAGCTTACGATAAGACTAAGACTCCGCTTATGAGCGTTGAAACACAAAGGCCTATGCATCAATTTGATGTAGTTGCTTTTTGATGTCACCTTCGAAATGGATTATTTCCATATTCCTTTGATGTTGCGCCATGGCGTGTACTCTATCATGGGAAAAAGACCGTACCGAATTTGACCCTATCGTTATTGCAGGGGGCCCTTTAGTGCGACCTTTAACCCTGAGCCTTTTGCCGACTTTTATCGATGCTTTTTATCATCGGTGAAGGGAAGGTATCGTCAGTCGCGTACTAGATATCATTCGAGATGGAAAAATGGAAGGCTTGGATCGTCACGCTAGTTTTACGTCAATTAGCGGATGTATCGGGTGTTTACGTACCATCCCCTGTATGTGCCGATTTACAATGAAGATGGTGAATTTGAAAGGCTATGATATTGCTGAGGGCGTGCCTAAAACGATCAAACGTCACTTTGAAATGCTCACTAGCGGTGGTGAAACGGTAGTAGCTACGAACTATACTGAATTTGGTGCTATGTATATCATCGAAGTAGCCCGTGGTTGTGGTCGGCACTGTCGCTTCTGTATGGCTGGATATTGCTTCCGCGTACCGCGTGTACGTCCTTTGGACATTTTGAAAGAAGGCGTAGAGCGCAGAAAAGCTGAGGTAAAAAGGTAGGCCTCATGGGCGCTGCTATCTCGGATTATCCTGAGGTAGACGAACTCGTTAATTATATTCGCTCTAAAGATATGCGCTACTCTTGTGCATCCTTGCGGGCTGACTCATTAACGCAAGCCGTGGTGGATGGACTGGCGGATAGTGGACAAAAAGACGATTAGCACTGCCCCAGAAACGGGTAGTGAACGGTTGCGTCGCGTCATTAATAAGGGTATCGGTGAAGACGATTTACAAAATGCAGCCACCTTATCTGCAAAGTCAGGTATTCAGCATATGCGCTTATATATTATGATTGGGCTGCCAACGGAAACCAATGAAGACATTGAGGCTATTGTAGGTCTTGCGGAGAGAACGCAGGCTCATATGGAAAAAGTAGGCTGTAAAGGTCGTTTAACGCTCAGTATCAATCCCTTTATTCCGAAACCTTTTACACCGTTCCAATGGATGGCCATGGATAACCAAAAAGCAGTGGAGAAAAAGCTGCAATATATAAAGAAAGCATTGCAAAAGAATCGCCGTATTGAGGTTCTCGTAGAGTCGCCTAAAGAGGCGTATATACAAGGGTTCTCGCTCGTGGGGATCGTCGCTTAGGCGCTGTCATTGCAGCATGTGCAGCCGATCGGGGCAGTAAATCTTTTTAAGTCCGAAATGAAGGCTGCTGGCCTGGATATGGATAATATGAATTATCGTGAACGCAGTTTTGATGAATTCTTGCCGTGGAGCCATTTAGATATGGGCATGGACGAGGGTTATCTCGAAATGGAATGGAAACGATCCATCGATGAAGCCTATACACCGCCATGCACACAAGGGTGTAAACGATGCGGTGTTTGTAAATAGGAGAATTGATGAATCAATCGGTAAAGTGTATAGATGTGAAAGGTCCCCATGGAACGTGGTCTTGTGAGACGCCAAGCTGGAGTGAGCGATTTCCTATTGTTATGGGCGATACCTATCGTCATGGTGGCGTATCTAAAGCCCCTTATGAATCATTAAATCTAGCTTTTCATGTAGGCGATGAAGCTCAGAGTGTACGAGAAAATCGAGCTATTATTGCGAAATATTTAGGTGTTGAACCAAACCGTATTTCTTGTGGCAATCAAGTCCATGGTTTAAAGGCTGTAGAAATCACAGAAGACCTTATTGGGGCCGGTGCTTTTGGAGAAGATACGGCTATCGATGATTGTGATGCGGTATTTACAAATCTACCTCATGTGCCATTATTTCTGTTCACTGCAGATTGCGTTGGCGTAGGCATTTACGATGCCAAACATCATGCGATTGCAACGGCACATTCAGGTTGGCGTGGTGCCATTGGCCGCTTACCAGTACTTACTATTGAGGCCATGAAAGAGGCTTATGGGACCGAGTTCAAAGATTGCTATATATATCTTGGGCCTAGTATTGGACCAGAGTCCTTTGAAGTAGATATAGAACTAGGTAAACGCTTTGAATTAGCCTGGAGAGATATGACAGACCGAGATGCATCTGATGTTGTCAATTATTCTGGTGATAAATTAGATAAAGGCTTATATCAATTTATGGAATTTTATTGGTGAGGATCTCGTTGTAAATGGAGTTCCTCCTGAGAATATCACAATTGGTGGTACCGATAGTGTAAGTGAAGTAGACTGTTATTCCTATCGTCGAGAGGCAGGCCTAACAGGTCGCATGGCCTTATTTGCGATGTTACAAGACCGATAAAATTCGACTTTCACAGGAATCATAATAAAGTATGATATTTTATATATATACATGCTTGAATTTGTGGAAGGGATAAGCCTTAAATCATGTACATTTGACCTTAAATACTATATAATAAAAATAGTCTATACAAATATATTTGATGATTATGATATATAGATTGAAGGGGCATTCACGTGATTGAAGAATCCCTACACGCTATACAGCAGCGCATGGCCGATGCTATGGCGCGTGTTGGTCGCGTAGATACAGCATTATTAGTGGCGGTTACAAAGAACCACCCTGTGTCGGCTGTGGAAGAGGTCGCACGGCTCGGTGTCACTCATGTAGGAGAAAATCGAGTACAAGAGGCCAAAGAAAAGCAGCTAACCTATAAGGGGCCACAATTAACATGGCATTTGATTGGTCATTTACAGGTCAATAAGGTGCGCCAAGCGGTTCCTATGTTTGATTTAATTCATTCTGTGGATAGCCGTAAATTATTAGATGAAATCGAAAAGGTTGCTGCAAAGCACGATAAAATACAAGATGTATTACTGCAAGTCAATGTGGCCCGCGAAGCCTCTAAAACGGGAATGACCGTCGAAGAGTTTCCAGAAATACGAGATTATGCAAAAACATTGCCTCATGTACGCGTAAGGGGCTTGATGTGTATGGCGCCATTTTTCGATGATACACAGGAAGCTCGTCCAATCTTTCGCGTAGCGAATGCCTTGTTTGAGGATATGAAACGCTACTTTGAAGAAGGGCAGATTCAATATTTATCTATGGGGATGACTCATGACTTTGAGGTCGCTTTGGAAGAAGGGGCTAACATCGTTCGTGTAGGCACAGCAATTTTTGGGGAACGTGTATATTATTAAGGTTCGGGTTACCTGATAATCGGAAGCGTTAATTGTATTAGGAGGAAATCCAAATGGCATTGGGAGATTATTTAGACAAAGCAAAAAACTTATTCTTAGGCAGAACTGATGATGACTATGAATATGATGATTACGAATACGAAGATGAAGAGGAATACGAAGCTGAACCTACCCCAGTAGCAACAGCGGCTCCCGTGTCCGGCGCATCTGAATTTCATCCACGCAAGGTAGGAGGCCAATCTACGATGACACAACGTCCAACAGCTATGAAAGTAGTTGTAATTGAACCAAAAAGTATTTGAAGATTCTGAAAATATTACATCATCAATTGCGCGACATGCGTCCTGTATTGATTAATTTTGAAAATACAGACCCTCATGAAGCTGCTCGTATTGTAGATTTCGTATCTGGTGCGACCTATGCATTGGATGGCAAATTGGAAAAAGTAGGTAAAGACATTTTCATGTGTGTACCTGTAAATATTTCCATTGATTATAATGACAATGAAAGCAACACAACTGAGCAAAACGAATATTCTTGGGAAAACAAATAATCTCTCTATAAATGGTGGTGATAACTATGTTAGGTAAAACCCTATGTATAGGCGTTGGCTCAATGGGGGGCGCTCTATTGCGCGGTGCATTACAGTATGGTGTTTTGAAAGCATGTGATACACACATTCTAGTGCGTCGCGAAGAACAATGTAAGGCTCTTGCAGAGGAGCTTGGTGTAGTAGGTTTTACTACATTGCCTAATGTAAACGAGTACAACACTATTCTATTGGCTGTAAAACCACAAGTGTTACCATCTGTGTTAGAGACTTTAAAAGAAGTACCTTATGGGACTGTTATGATTTCTGTTGCCGCAGGTGTCACATTAGATACTCTTGATGCGGCGATTCCACAAGCTAACTGGTTTAGAGCTATGCCAAATACGCCGGCTTCTATCGGTGCTGGCATGACGGCACTTGCTGGAGATGATGTGAATACTGACCTAGGTCGTACTGTACAAGCCTTATTTGAGGCTGTAGGTGAGGTAGCAGTGGTGAGCGAAGCCGATTTAGATCGCTTAGGTGCACTATCTGGCGCGGGCCCTGGCTATATGTTCGTTATTCTTGATGCTTTAGCTGATGCAGGCGTTCGTATTGGTTTACCACGTCAGCTAGCCATAAAGGCAGCTGCTCAAACAATGTACGGTGCAGGTAAGATGGCTCTTGAAAGTGGCAATCATCCAGCAGTACTACGAGATCAAGTGACCAGCCCTGGGGGCACTACCATTGCCGGTATTGGTGCCATGGAAAAAGGTGGACTTCGCAGTGCTCTCCAAGACGGCGTAGTAGCATGTCTTGCTCGGTCGAATGAATTGGGGAAATAATTTTGGCAGATACTAGTAAATTAATTCGATATTTTGAAGCCAGTGGCAGTGGTGAGGAAGCTCGTCGCATGCTTGACTTGGCTGAGCAGGTTGTTAAAGGTCGCCCCTATCGCGTGGCGGATTTTACGAGCCCTGCAGGTCTTGTCATTGCAGACGCAATCAAGGCTAACTACCCACAGATTATCGTTAAGACCGATGGTGGCTATGAAGGGGCGGAACGTATCCGTATCGCCTTTGTAGATAGCGACTTTAACGGTACCGTGGATATGGGGATTCGCGCCCTTAAGGTAAATTGGGACCCACGGTTCCGATTACTTACTCATCGCGATGTACTGGGCTCCTTGATGGGCCTTGGCATTGATCGCTCCAAATTTGGGGGACGTTATCGTCCAGCAAGGGGCGCTCAGATTATGGTGGATGAAAGCGTGGCTGATTTCGTAATTCAAAAACTTTACGAAAAAATTGCTATGGTTTCTGTATCTGTAGAGGCTATTGAGTTATCAGATATTGCACCAAAAGAAGAAAAATTAAAGAAGTCCGCACTACAGTCGCTTCCCTTGCGCTTAGATGCGGTAGCAAGTTCTGATTTAGTGTATCTCGCACTAAATTGGTGAGTGCTATCAATGCGGGCTTTATTACAAGTAAACTGGCAACCAGCTAAGGGGCATCCCAAGAGGTTAAAGAAGGAGATGTCATTTCCATGCGTGGTCGTGGCCGAATGAAGGTAGAAGCTATTACAGGTACCTCTCGTAAAGGGCGTATCGGCGTATATCTGAAACGATTTATGTAGTAGTTGAAAATCGGCTTGACCATCAAGCCGATGTATATATAGTAGGGACAGCCATGGTATCCATAACATTTCAACCTACAACTGAAGATATAATCCTATTCGTAGGCGGCGGAGAAGTAGCGGAACGACGGATGCAGCTTTTTATTGAGGAGCCTTGCCAAATTGTCGTTATCGCTCCTGCTGTAACGGATACGATTAGCCAATGGGCAAAGGAAAATCGCATCACTTGGTGTGATCGGGCTTTCACAATGGACGACGAAGAGCATATTATTTCGAGTAGTTTGCTGTTTATCTGCACAGATAATCATGAACTAAACGATACCTTGTATGAGCTAGGAAAAAAACATCGTGTGTGGACAAATCGCAGTGATGATCCGAGCGCGTGTAGCTTTACTGTGCCGTCATCCCTTGAACTCGGCGATCTTCATATTGCTATTAGTGCCAATAATGTAGGCCCGCGTATCAATCGTCTCGTACGACAAGATATGATGAATCGTTATGGTCAGTTGCAAAAGGCTATGCCTAGACTTAAAATATTTAGAGAAGAAGTAAAGTTACTACTTCCTACTCCAGAGGCTCGACAGAAATTTTGGCGAGACAATCTGACGGTAGAAACATTTGAAGCCATTCTCAAGGGAGAGTGGATGATTATAGAGGAGAAACTAAACTATGCAATTAGTGGTATTAGGTCTAAATCATAGAAGTGCCGCTGTAGAGGTGCGTGAACGTTTCTCGTTTGATAAAGACGAGGTAGTTGCCGCACTAAATCGCCTCTATGAATTTGACTGTATCTCAGAATGCGTTATATTATCCACCTGTAATAGAACGGAAATTTATGCTGCTTTAGAAGGTGTAGAATTCTCGAAGGATTACATGTTGGCAGTGTTAAAAGATTTAAAAGGAGCAGATCATATCGATGCAGATGCATTCTTCTTCTACGAAGAACGAGATTGTATTGAGCATCTATTCCGTGTTTCTGCTAGTCTTGATTCCCTTGTGTTAGGGGAAGGCCAAATCTTGAGCCAATTAAAAGGGGCTTATATTCAGGCTTATAGCGCAGGCTGTACGGGAACAATTTTTAATATTTTATTCCAACGGGCTATTAGCGTTGGTAAAAAGGTACGTACTAATACGGGCATTGCTAATACGCCTGTATCTGTTAGTTACACGGCGGTCAATCTTGCGGAGGACAGTTTAGATAAGCCATTATCCGAAGCTACAGTACTTATTTTGGGTGCTGGTACGATGAGTGAATTGACAGCTACTCATTTACAAGCGAAGGGTGTAAAAACGATTTTCGTATCTAATAGAACCTTTGCTAAGGCTGAAATGTTAGCGGAACGCTTTAATGGTAAAGCTGTTAAGCTCGATAACTTTGTAGAGTATGCTAAAGATGCGGATATTCTTATCACATCTACAGGGGCACCACATTATATTATTACTGAAAAAGAAGCGAAGAAAATTACGACTCTTCGCAAGGGTGAACCAATCGTTATGATCGATATAGCGGTACCTCGTGATATCGATCCTGCGGTGGCAGACTTGGACGGTATTTATCTATTTAATATTGATTCTCTTGAAAGTGTAGTAGAAGAAAACAAGGCACAACGAGAAGAGGAAGCTCGTCGTGCAGAGCCTATTATTCATGATGCTATTGAAGAGTTGTTGGATAAATTGAGTTATTTAACAGTGCGTCCGATGATGGCATTGCTTACAGAAAAGGCAGAACGGATTCGCCGTCGTGAGTTACATCGCGCATTAGCTAAATTGCCAGATATTTCCGATAAGGAGCGCCGTGTTATGGACTCGATGAGTCGCATGATCATCCGTAAAATGTTGCGTGAACCGATGATTCACTTCAACGAAATTGCTGGTACAGAGGAAGAAGGCTTGTACTGGGACTTATTCAAAGATATGTTTAATCTTGAGAAAGAAGGCTAATGCCATGAGAAATCATATTCGAATCGGCACGCGAAAAAGTGCCCTTGCCCTATGGCAGGCTGAACATATTAGTACAGAATTACAACGTCTGTACCCAAATATTACGGTAGAGCTGGTTCACTTTAATACAAAGGGTGACCGTATCTTAGAGAAACCACTGGCTCAAGTTGGTGGTAAAGGTTTATTTACTGCTGAATTGGAAGCGGCTATGCATAAAGGCGATATCGACATCGCCGTACATAGCTTAAAGGACATGCCTACAGAGTTGCCTGAAGGCCTTACTCTTGGTGCCATCTCCGCTCGTGAAGTACCTTATGATGCACTAGTGAGTCCTGTGTATAAAACACTGGACAAATTGCCACAAGGCGCTCGTGTTGGTACCAGTAGTTTGCGCCGTCAAGCTCAATTGCTACATGTTCGCCCTGACCTAAAGGTAGAGGTGATTCGCGGTAATGTGCAGACTCGTTTGAGCAAAATTGAAACGGAAAAGCTAGACGGTGTTATCTTGGCTCAAGCAGGCCTTAAGCGATTGGGGTTAGAAGACCAAATTACACAAGTCTTCAAGGCCGACGAAATGATTCCCTGCCGTTGGACAAGGGGCACTCGCTATTGAGTGTCGTGCCGACGATACGGAAATGCTTGACATGTTGGATCCTATCAACGATGAAGCAACGCGCTATGCCGTTGAAGGGGAGCGCAGTTTCTTGCGTCAATTAAATGGTGGTTGTCAAGTGCCAATGGGCGTACATGGCACCATCAATAAAGGTCAATTGACTTTAAAGGCTATGATTGCATCCCTCGATGGAAAAACTGTGTACGAAGGGGAAATCTCTGGTCCCGCTAAAAAGGGCGAGATCCTTGGTAAAAATCTTGCAAAAGCCTTATACGAAGAAGGGGGCAAACGTATTGTGGATGCTCTCATAGAGGAAGGAATCATAAAATGACAGGTATGGTATATCTAATTGGTGCGGGCCCTGGCGATGTTAAACTCATCACTGTAAAAGGCCGTGAATGCATCGAAAAAGCAGATGTAATTGTATATGACTATTTAGCGGATGCCCATCTGTTAGAATGGGCACGTCCAGATGCTGAACTGATTTACGCTGGTAAGCAATGTAAAGATCACACAATGCATCAATGGGAAATCAATGAGCTATTAGTCCAAAAAGGTAAAGAAGGCAAAATCGTAGCACGATTAAAAGGCGGTGATCCGCTCGTATTTGGTCGCGGCGGTGAAGAAGCGATGGCTCTTGGCGAAGCCGGTGTGCCATTTGAGTTCGTGCCAGGTGTAACATCTCCTATCGCAGCGCCTGCCTATGCAGGGATTCCTGTAACACAACGCGCTATGGCCACATCCTTTGCGGTGGTAACAGGTCATGAGGATCCTACAAAAGCAGTATCCGGTATCCATTGGGAAGGCCTTGCTACGGCGGTAGATACACTTTGCTTTGTAATGGGTGTCGGTAATTTGCCTGTCATTGCCGAAAAGTTGATGGCTCATGGCCGGGCAGCCTCTACACCAGTAGCACTTGTTCGGTGGGGAACAAAAACAGTACAAGAGGTATTAGTTTCTACCCTTGAACATGTCGTTGAAGATGTAGCAAAGGCTCAATTAAAAGCGCCAGCTATCATTGTAGTAGGTGATGTAGTAAACCTTCGTGAAAAATTACAATGGTTCGATAATAAACCTTTATTCGGGAAAACTGTTGTGGTCACACGCGCTCGCTCCCAAGCAAGTGCATTCCGCGAAAAATTAGCGGCTCAAGGCGCTAATGTAGTGGAAGCCGCGGCAATTAAAAACATCTCCATTGGAATTGTTTGAGGAAGATAAACGCATTATTAATAATACAAAAACAATACCAATGCATCGTATTCACATCTGGTGAAGGGGTTCGCTACTTCTTCGATGCTCTTTATAAAGAAGGCAAAGATACACGTGCTTTAGGCAACTCTAAAGTGGCGGCTATCGGCTGTGCTACGGCTCGTGAACTTCATAAATATGGCATCGTACCAGACATCATTCCTGTAGACTATAAGGCTGAATCTGCTGTGGAGGCTCTTGAAGAAGAACTTAATGCAGGGGATTCTGTATTGTTGATTCAACCAAAGGTAGCACGCGATGTAATTCCACGCTGCTTGCGTCATCGCGATATGGATGTAGATATTTTGCGTTTATACGAAACAACACAAGATACATCTCAACAAGAAGCATTAGTAACAGCGTTAACAGAAGGCACAGTAGATTATATTACCTTTACAAGTTCTTCTACTGTAACAAATACAATCCAATTATTGGGTGACGATGCTTTAGCATTGTTAGGTAAGACTAAAATAGCTTGTATTGGGCCAATTACGGCTGCTACCGCTATGAGTGCAGGTCTTAAACCGGCCATCATCAGTGATGTATATACAACTGATGGCCTAGTAAACGCTATTGTAAAAAGACATTTAGGAGGATTACATGTACGATTTAACATACCGTCCTCGCCGCTTGCGTATCAATCCAGAAATGCGAGATTTGGTACGCGAAACGACACTCGACGTAACTGATTTAATTTATCCATTATTTATTGTGCCTGGTGAAGGTATCAAAAAAGAAATCGACACATTGCCAGGTCAATATCACTTGTCTGTTGATGAAGCTGTGAAAGTAGCGCAAGAGGTATATAATCTTGGTATTCTTGGCGTAGAAATCTTCGGTATTCCTACATACAAGGACGAACAAGGTTCCTCTGCATGGGATATGTCCCAACCAGTACAACAAGCCATCAAAGCCATCCGTGCAGCTGTACCAAACCTATTGGTCGTAGCTGATGTGTGCTTGTGCCAATATACTACAACAGGGCATTGTGGCATGATTGATGACCATGAAATCTTGAACGACGAAACATTACCATTACTTTGTAAAGTTGCGGTAAGCCAAGCGGAAGCAGGTGCACATATGGTGGCTCCATCCGACATGATGGACGGCCGTGTAGGTGCCATTCGTGAAGCCCTTGATGCGGCAGGCTATACCAATGTATCCATCATGAGCTATGCGGCAAAATACGCATCTGCTTACTATGGTCCGTTCCGCGGTGCTGTTAATTCTGCGCCAAAATTTGGTGACCGTAAATCTTATCAAATGGATCCAGCCAATCGATTGGAAGCTTTCAGAGAAATTGAACTCGATATCGCTGAAGGTGCAGATATTATCATGATTAAACCGGCCTTGTCCTACTTGGACATCGTTCGTGAAACGCGTGACCGCTATGAATTGCCGGTTGCAGTATACAATGTATCTGGCGAGTATGCGATGGTTAAATCTGCCGCAGCGGCTGGTCTTATCGATGAAGAACGCCTCGTTATGGAAACAATGCTTTCCATGAAGCGCGCTGGTGCTAAAATCATCATTACGTACCATGCCTTAGATATTGCTAAATGGTTACAACAATAAGGAGGAACTATGTTCCAACTCGGTAAATCTGAAAAGGCCTTTAACGAGGCTAAACGTTATATGCCTGGCGGCGTAAATAGTCCTGTTCGTTCCTACCGTAGCGTAGGATCTAACCCTCCGTTTATCAGTAGTGCCAGCGGTAGCCGTATTTATGACATCGATAATAACGAATACATCGACTATGTATTGAGCTGGGGCCCTATGATCTTGGGCCATGCGAACCCAGAGGTTATTGCGAGCCTACAAGAGGCTATTCCTCGCGGTACTAGCTATGGTGCACCTACATTGCTAGAAACAGAATTGGCTAAAAAGATACAAGCCTTCATGCCGTCTATGGAGGTAATCCGCCTTGTAAACTCTGGTACAGAGGCTACCATGAGTGCCTTGCGCGTTGCTCGTGGCTATACTGGTCGCGATCGTATCGTGAAATTTGTAGGCTGTTACCATGGTCATAGCGATGCTCTCTTGGTAAAAGCTGGCTCTGGCCTTGCTACCTTTGGTGTACCAGATAGCCCTGGGGTTCCACAAGGCGTAGCAGAAAATACCATAACATTGCCATACAATGACTCTGAGGCAGTTCGTAAATTATTCGACGATATGGGCGATACTATTGCGGCAATCATCGTTGAACCTGTAGCGGGTAATATGGGCTGCGTACCTCCAGTACCAGGTTTCCTCGAAACCTTGCGAGAAGTAACTAAGGCTCACGGTGCTGTACTGATCTTTGACGAAGTTATGTGTGGCTTCCGCGCTAGCAGCGGTGGTGCTCAAAAACGCTACAATATTAAACCGGACCTTACATGCCTTGGTAAAATCGTTGGTGGTGGCATGCCACTTGCTGTATTCGGTGGCTCTCGTGAGATTATGAACCAAATTGCTCCAGCTGGTCCTATTTACCAAGCTGGTACATTGAGTGGTAACCCTATTGCTGTTACTTCTGGTTTGGCAACACTTTCCATTCTGCAACGGGATCCAACGGTGTTTAAACAAGTAGAAGATACGACGATTGCCCTTTGCGAAGGCTTTGAAAGATTAGCGGCACAATACAATGTGCCTGTTGTTGTGCAACGAGTAGGCTCTATGTTCACCATCTTCTTTACTGACAAACCAGTTAAGAACTTTGATGATGCAGCATCTTGCAACGAAGAACAATTTAAAATGTTCTTCCATCATAACTTGAGCCATGGTATCTACTATGCGCCAAGTCCTTATGAAAGTAACTTTGTATCTATCTGCCATAAGAGCAGTGAAGTGGAACGTACATTAGCCGTTGCTGATGAAGCTTTCAAAAAAATCAGTGATACATTATTATAAGAAGTTATAGTTTGTAGTTGTTTATGTATCGATACAGGTGATGAACATGCAGTTTTACAAGAACTTAAAGCGTGCTCGCGTGCGCATGGGCAAAAAGCCAAATCGAAGTAGCAAAGGCCGTAGGTATCAGTAATGCGGCGCTTTCAAACTACGAAACAGGGTATCGCGAACCAGATTTAGATACACTCTGTGCCCTGTCTCGCTATTATGGATTGACCTTGGATGAGCTGTTGGATGTAAATGGAGAACAACACGAGCCCATCTATGATCTCAGTCCTGTACTAAAAAATAAATACATCGCCTATAAAGGTGAAGTATTCGAGTTGAAAGACTCACAAAAACGTGCGCTCTTGCGTGAACTCGACAATCTGTTTACTAAATTTGAGAAATCAAAAGTAGAAGATAAAGACAGCAAGCCAAAAACGTACAAACATGGAAACCCTCATATCAATCGGGCTGGCCTAGCTAGCAGTGCGGGTAGTTTAGCGGCACGACGGAATATAAAGTAGTTTAATATACTACTTTGTAGATTGAGGGCATTCTTTAACTCGCACAATTTAAAACAAAAGCACCATCTATTTAGGGAGCTAACCGACACATAAGTCGTCCCTCGATAGATGGTGCTTTTTTTGCCGTATATAACAAAATATTCGTTGGTGGTATATGCTAGTTTAACATATAATTGAATTATAGAAGAGGAATAAATATTTATTAATTAGATATGATATTTGATATTATTGAAAGATGTTGGTGTTTTGTATAAAGGTATTTTGATTATATATCTTAGGTAGTTTGGTATGAAAAAAATTTTGTTCTTTAATACTGATCGTTATAGTAATTATTAGTACCGCTATTTATCAGTATTATTATCACGATGGTTCTCCTAATGATATAGTTATTCTGGATGAGTCCCATGAATTAGTAGATACATCAATTAAAAGAAACCGTCTCTAGTCGTATTTTTAGCCGTATATCTTGATGAGCCTTACTATTATTATTTAGGCTATGATGGAATCGGTCGATATGATATTAGAAATCACATGTTAGATGTTCTAGAATTTGAAATTTACGGTGATGAGACTGGTAAGCATAAAATTAACTATTCAAGATCTCAAGATGATTGTTAATAAGAAATCTAAGTTAGAAGATTTTTTTCAAAAGAAACTTTAGATAACTTTGGAAAAAAATGCTGATGAACTCAGAACGTGGTGCTAAATATTATAATAAACGATGGTATCATTCAGGCTATGAAGCCACATTTCTCGACTTAGATAAGCATCTAATTATTACAAATGACGTAAGAGGAATAAAAAGAGACTCCTACTAAAAATCTTAATATTTAATGTTAGTGGTTTTATTATCATTGATAAAGAAACAAATAATATACAAGTATATTTTTGATGAAAGTATTGCTGGTAAAAAGGTTAGAGACTCTTTTCATTACTATGTTGAAATATAACTATGGCGATTATCTAACCATATTAAATAGTCTTGATGAAATTGGGAAAGACGAACGGACCATCTTGTTACAATTAAGAGATAATTATGTTAATAAAAAAAGTAGTAATACATTATATTTATATTCATAATATTGTGTAGTAAAAAAATTGAGAGTACTTTTAACGAGTTGATTTGATGGAGTTGTTAGTTTTGAAAAAAAGATAGATAATGTAAATATTGTATTTAGTATGTATTATCTTAATTATATGGAGATTTAGTAGATAAATGGAGTTTTTTTGATTCTTTAGTGAATTTATATAATATCAATTATGAGGTTAAAGGTACAATTCAGGCTATAGGATTTTTAATTGCATTTATTTGTATTCCTGAGTTGATTGGTAATCATGATAGTATAGAATCTTTTACTCAGCTAGCCTATAGTGAGACGTGTAGTAAGGATTATTTTGAGTATCTTCTTACTTTTTGCAATATTTACTTTGTTGGGGTTGCTGATGGATAATGGACTATTATAATTCACTAAGTAAAAACGGGTTAATGATGAACGTATAGATTTTAAGCTAGAATAAATTAGTGGATAGAGGTATAAATATGATCTATTTTTAAAAAGTAAAAAGCTTAGATACATTCTTAATGGTCTTTATATTGGGAGCTGTTAAGGCATATAGACGTAATTATATTGATTTGACCATTCTAGAATATTACATATTTAGTATGTCAATTCGTTTAATGTGTAGAAAAGCACATCTGTCCGCTAAACTGTTAAATATAATTGGAGATGGGATGAGTTTAGAGGATGTTGATGAGTGGATGGCTCGTAGAATCCCTATACCAGCATTAAATGATACGTTAGATGATATTGAATGCAGTAGTTGGATTGCTTTAATAGAACGGGAGTTAGAGGGTAATACTTTATCTGAAGCGTTAAAAATTTCTACACATGATGAAAAGAAGTTCGGTATCTATTTCTTTACCGATTATGTAGAGGAGATATTTTGGGCGTTGTTTTTGTTAGGATTGTATGAAGTCTTACAAAAACCTGAATTCATTTCTGAATCAATCTTAAGTTGTATTAAACAGACCTATTTGTCTGAAATATATACGTGTGAACGTATTCAGAATGAAGACTTTCAGGCATGTATTTCCAATTTACAGGAGATAGCCGATACTAATATATCCGGGCAATTAAGTAAAGATTTAATTAATATGAAAGCAAAACTAGCATCATTACAGGTATTATTACCATTTTATGATGTGAGTTTTGACAAGTTAAAAACAGGCATTGATTTAAAAGCCACTAAAGGGATGTTTTGGCAGATTAAAGTTTCAGGGGAGTATATAGACTTAGGATTATAGATTCTAGAAGTTTTTAAGTTGTATATATACTTATGATTATTATTTAAGAAAAACTAAGCTAGATGACTTTTTCAAAAGAGGCTTTTATATAACGTTAGAAAAAATGCTAATGAACTCAGACCATGGTGCTAAATACTAACAATAATCGTTGGTATTATTTAGGTTATGAACTAACGTTTCTTGATTTAGATAAACATCGAATCATTACTAATGATGATGTAAGAGGAATAGTAGATTTTCCGACGAAATTCCTAATAATTAATGTGAGGATATATGGATAGATATATTAATAAAATAAGAGATTTACTTTATTGATTGTATGCCTGAACATTGGTATAAGGCTTATTTATATTTTGATAGTACGGAAACCGGCACAATGACTTCAGCATATTATTATGTAAAGACTCCAGCAGGGTCAATAATTAATTATGGTGATTTATTATACAATTGTAGTACTGAAAAAGTAAATTCTATTAATAATAATATGGATGAGATTTTAGTAAATGTGCGTTTATTACATAATGTATCTGTTGAGCCATGGACATGGGGAACGATGTATATTTCACGAGATGACTATGAACCCCATTGTGAATTTCATAATGATCGCGTAACTGATGAGTATTGGCTTCAAAATATACATAAGTGGAGATATCAGAATTTTGGTGTTCTGGCTAGAGAAGATGAATTTGAGCCGGATGTATATAAAGAAATGCTGAAAGGCCCGAGAGGGGTTTTATTATTGGAGGATATGGAATCTCGTATATTGGCAAAAAATTATACTGCCATTGATAAGGTGTTTAAGTTAAAGCATAAAAAGCTTAGAATCAGAACTTGAGAAACATTATAATAAAAGTGGCCAAAAGTATATACAAATTAACGCCTTTTAAATTGGCATCGTGCTAAATTACACTTTGGTATGAATATTGATAATCCCTCTGTAGAGCTTCTAGTTTATAAAACTGAGGATGATTCATGTATTACAAAGTATGTAGAAAATAATGATAAAGAGCCGGCTATTATTTCGGAAGTTATGTATGATTTAAAAAAATGAAATTTTGGAGATGATTGAGACTTTTAAATTCTATAATCAAAACCCATTCTCTGGTTTAGTATATACATTAACATCTAATGGTGAGGTATCTTTAGAGCTAACTTATGGAGATAAATGATTTTAAGTTCGTTGATGGAATTGATTAGATAAGCTTTTTACGCATCTGTTCATTAGGTGTTCGGAATCGATGGGTGGCATATTATACTACAAAAGAGTCAGCTAATAGAACTGACTCTGATATTAGTGGTATTGATGAGGTAAGAGGGAAAAATTAGGGATGAATTTTAAAAACAATTTATTCTGTTGTTTGGTACATATTTTATAGGCTGTTTTAGTTTATGGCTAATTTGTGGATTAGGCTATAAGTTTTTGTTTAATGATACTGTTGAGCAGTCTAGAATGGAATTGACACAAGCTTTAAATGCAGCTTTTCCACGAGATCAATATATAATCGATGGAGATGTACATGATACGAATAGAAGAAATCTTATATCAATAGGTCGATCAATTGATATAAAGCCAGATTCACAACATAGAGATATAAAATCAATAAAGCCCTTAAATGGAGAATGGACTTTAGTTGATCAGACTGCGTCTCGTTATGTATATGAAAATGAATCATATAGAGTATATGTTACAAAGGATTCGGAGAATGATGGATATATTGTAGTGTTAGCACATAATAATTGGTTAGAAAGATTGCATTTATAATTTTATTTTTAAAATGGAGCTATATATGAAGATTGGTCTTTTCATTATTTTTATTATGTATATATTGTCTATATTTTTATTAAGAACCCTTATTTTGTATTAGAAAAGAAACAAGTTAAACGTTCTAAATCCATGTTATATACGGAAATAGGAATAGGTTGTCTGGTTTTTTTATACTCATTAATATTCCTTATGATGGTGCTAATTTAATTCATCTTTTAGCTGTTATAGGCATATTGAGTTGGGTATTAGAATTGTGGTTGAGAATTTTGGCCGTTAAGTCTGACTCTTCACTTACTTTAGAGAAAATGCCTATTCTATTGAAAAAGGAAAACTTGTCGTAGCGGCAGATCGTGATGTTATCAATAACGGCGTCAAGTATGAAGCCAGCAATAGTAAGGTTGTATGGAATAGTGCCAATAGCCGCCGTGAAACGATAACCGCTGTAGATCGAGGTCAAATTGCGGCGAAAGGCGATGCTATGGTGACGGCCGGTCGTGATGTCGCTATGCAGGCCGGTACGGTGACGTCGGGTAAGGATGCTACCGTGGCAGCTGGACGCCAGGTCACGATGAAGGCCATGACAGAGAATCATGAGTTAGAGGAACATCGATATGACAAAGGTAAATCCGGTGGCGGTCATTCTCAGACTACAGAAACACATGATTTAGTGAATGAAGCAACCTCTGTAGGCAGCAGTGTGGAAGGTAACAATGTAACTGTGGATGCTAATGCTGATGTAGCACTTAGTGGTAGTGAAATTCTGGCTGTTGATAAGGCACAGGTGAAAGGTAAGAATGTAAAACTTGATACTGCAGCGGCTACAAGTACTGTTGACCATGTGTATAAGGACAAGAAGAAAAGTTTAGTTAAACGGGAACGTACAGATGCAACCAGTGTGGCACAAGTGACTGCTGTAACAGGTTCTGTTGTGAGTGGTAAAGACGTTACGATTAAATCTGGTCATGATGTGACGGGACAATCCGTTAAACTGATGGGGGAACAAGGCGTTCAAGTGTCAGCAGCTGGCAAGGTTGAACTCGGTGCAGATAAGAATGTAACGAAAGAAACGAGTACATATCGTCATAAAACTTCAGGTTTAATGGGAAGTGGTATCGGATTTACTATTGGTACAGAAAAACGAAATATAGATGATACCAATCGTGAAGAGGAAACCGTACGTAATACTATTGCTAGTACGAAGGGCAATGTAAACATTACGGCAAATGATACGGTACATCTTACTAGTGCCGATGTAGTAAGTAAAACCGTTACTACAATTGAGGGCGCTGCAGTGACCCTTGATGGTAATACTGATACGCAACATATGACACATGATGATCGCTATAAAAAGTCCGGCTTAACGGTGGCATTAGGTGGTGCTATAGCTGATAGTGTAACGAATGCAACGCGAACTATTAAACAAGCTGGAGGCCGTGATGATAAACGTTTGACAGCACTTGAACTTAATGAAGCTCGTAAACAGTTACAAGACGGATATGAAGCTGTAGATAGTGCTTTACATGGAGTTAAAATACGAGATGCAGTGACTGGTAAAGTTGAAAAAGTAAATGGTAAAGCTAAACGAGGTCCTAAAAATATTGATGATGCTGTTAATTTATCTGTATCAATTGGTAGTACATCACAGAAACAAGGTCAAACAGTAGATACTGCAACTTATAAAGGTGGTACTATTATTAGTGACGGTGATGTTCATCTAACGGCTCGTGATGCTAAGAAAAATGGTATTACTCTTACTGGTGAAAGCGTATCTGCTGAATCCATTAGTCTGGCTAGCGCTAGCGATATTAATATAAAGGCTGGTAAGAATACAGTAGATGTGAAAAATGATTATAAGAGTTCTGGCTGGAGTGCAGGAGCGAGTATCAGTTTAACTGGTGGTGGCCTTCTCGATATTAATGCGAGTGCTCATATGGCTCGTCAAAATGGAGAAACTCATCAAGAAAGTTATGTACCTACTAAGATTAAAGCTGCCCAATTAGCACAGCTTAAAGCAAAACGAGATACAAATATTATTGGTTCTACCGTATCTGGTAAAAAGGTAGAAGTAGATACAGGTCGTAATTTACATATTCAAAGCTTACAAGATGTAGATAATTTTAAAGAACATAGTAAGTCTGCGGGATTCTCTGTTTCCTCTAAACCTAACTTTCAAAAAAATCCAACTGGTAGTATCAATGCTAGTGTAGGACGAATTGATAGCAAATGGAAGAGTGTAACAGAACAAGCTGGCATTTATGCAGGAGAAGAAGGCTATGACATTAATGTAGGTAACAGTACTACATTAGAAGGTGCTCTAATTAAAAGTAACGCTCCAAAAACTAAGAATAAACTGACTACAAAATCTCTAGAGATGAAAGATATCAAGAACGAAGCCGAATATACATATAGCAACAACGGTATTGGCTATAACTACTATGGCAGTAAAAAGAAACTCGAAGAGATGAAGACTAACGATAAAAAAGGCTATGATAAGATTTATAACAATATCGGTCTAGTTCCAAACTTAGGCGTAGGATCTAAAGGTAAAGCAAGATCTACTACTCAATCTGCAATCTCTGATGGTATACTAACTGTAGATGGTAAAGAAATTGATACTAAAACCATTAACACAAACACAGAAAATACATTACATCAATTAGATAAGATTTTTGATAAAAAGAAAATTGAAGAGCGTCAAGAATTAGCACGTCTATTCTCTAAAAAAATGCATTTGAACAACTACATAACTGGCAACCAACAACGAAAGATGGCAAAAATCAGCTAAATCTATTGCACATGGCATCATAGGGTGAAGTAGCAGCACGTATGGCTGGTAATGCACCGGGTAGCGGGTTTAAAGCTACTATGACTAATGAGTTGCTAATTGGTGAAATAAAGAAAGTAGCTAAACATGATCCAGCTGTAGCACAATGGTTGAGTGCTGCCGTAGGCGGGGTTGTTAATAAAGTAAGTGGTGAATCAAGTAATAGTGGTGCGGCATCAGCATCTTATGCTACAAAATGGAATGAGGATCTTGTTTGGAATCCAGGAGTCTCAAATACTATAGCCTCTTTAGCTTCAGTTGGTAAAGGTGTTTATGGCCTAGCAAAGAATGCATCACCAGCTTTAATTGCTGGGAATTTAGTAAGTACTCCACTCGTAACTGGTTCGGGCGAGCCTACTACTTTTGATGAAAAGTACAATGGCTAATATTCCTGGCAGTGCATTTTATAGAGGCAAAATAACTTCTGGTGTTGAATCAGGTGGAACATTGATGGAGCGTGTTGATGATAGCTCTATTGAAACTGGAGCGGCTCCAGTTTATAGTGGTCCATGGGCTATAACCGTATCTTATCCTGGCACTTCATTACGGGTTCAAGAAAATTATAATTTAGATACTGGGTTTTCAGCCTATTAATGTATATCATGCAGCAGATGGAAATACATATAAAGACACCGGTGAATATGATAGTCTTGGTCGCCGATATTTTAGAGGCATAAGCACATCGGGGGCAACTATATTCACAGGACGTGTTATTGGTCCTGATGGTACAGATAATTGGGTAGATATTGGTTCTGATGGCAATTCTCCATTTTCTAGATTGCAAAACATATCAACAGGCCAGGTTGTACATTCAACACATACTGAAGGTGATGCAATATTTGTAGATAATCCAAATGATAATTTGGTATTTAATACTCATACTAATTCTTTTCAATCAACGTTAACTGGGAAAACGATTTCTACAACAGTTGCACTACACTATGCAGACGAACGATTGAGTCCGGAATCGTCATTTACAATAGATGAAATTAGAGCAGGGAGTCCATTACCTGATGGGATTCATTTTGCAAATAAATATCCGGATAAGAGTAAGGCTAAATCTATATCGGAAGAAAAATTCTAAGAAAAATTTAGATAATCTTAATAGAAACTCTAATAATAAAAAAATAAGAATGATAATAAGTCTAATACTAATTTATCTAGTGGATTATATTCTGTAAATGATCGAATTAAGAAGGTTTATAACTCCTTGAAGGAGTTAAAGTCATTACCTAAAGGGTTTTAAGAGTTACCAAAAAGATAAATTAAATATAAAAAATGAGGATGGTCTCGGTAAACAATTAAAAGAAGATGTAGGGGGCGATTGGAAAAATATATGACCATGGGAAAGATATTAATGGAAATGATATAGAAATCCATTATTTCCAAAAATAGAAATGGACAAATATTTAATCCAAAGATAAAAAAAGAATTAATGATGAACCGGTAAATCGAAAGCTAAAATAAATTAGTGGACAGAGGTATAAATATGATCTATTTTAAAAAAATAAAAAAAGTTTAGATACATTTTTAATGGTCTTTATATTAGGGCGCTGTTAAGGCATATAGACGAAATTATATTGATTTGACCATTCTAGAATATTACATATTTAGTATGTTAATTCGATTAATGTGAGAAAAAGCACATCTGTCCGATAAATTGTTAAATATTATTGGAGATGGGATGAGTTTAGAGGATGTTGATGAGTGGATGGCTCGTAGGATTCCTATACCACCATTAAATGATATGTTAGATGATATTGAATGCAGTAGTTGGATTGCTTTAATAGAACGGGAGTTAGAGGGTAATACTTTATCTGAAGCGTTAAAGATTTCTACACATGATGAAAAGAAGTTCGGTATCTATTTCTTTACCGATTATGTAGAGGAGATATTTTGGGCGTTGTTTTTGTTAGGATTGTATGAAGTCTTACAAAAACCTGAATTCATTTCTGAATCAATCTTAAGTTGTATTAAACAGACCTATTTGTCTGAAATATATACGTGTGAACGTATTCAGAATGAAGATTTTCAAGCATGTATTTCCAATTTACAGGAGATAGTTGATACTAATATATCCGGGCAATTAAGTAAAGAATTAATTACTATGAAAGCAAAATTAGCATCATTACAGGTATTATTACCATTTTATGATGTGAGTTTTGATAAGTTAAAAAAACAGACATTGATTTAAAAAGCTACTAGAGGGATGTTCTGGCAAATTAAAGTTTTAGGGAAGTTTATAGACTTGGGATTATAGATTCTAAAAGATTATTAAGTTGGTTCTATACTTATGATTACTTTTTAATTTTGGGATTAACCTTTATTAACTTCTATCCTTAAATAATATTTAGTGTTAAATGTTATAAGTTTATTTTAATGACATCTATACCTTTCATAAGGGACTGGTATAGGTGTCATTTTTTTATATTACAAAAATAGTAAAAAAATCAGAATTACTTAAAAATCTAAGTCATTCTATTAAAAATCACTAGAATTTTACGATTTTATGAGTGTTTTATGATAAAAATAAAAGGTATGAATACTTCAACAACTAGGTCTATTACCTATAATGGCGACAGAATTGAATATGAGTTAACCATCAAGCGTGTGAAGAACATGAACATGCGCATTACCAGGGATGGTGTGATCCATGTGTCGGCGAATGGGTACATACCGGATTATGTGGTGGATAAATTTGTCATCGAAAATATGCCCTCCATTGAGCGGGCTCGTTACAAGATTGATGCATTGAATGCCAAGTGCGTTGAGGCGTTGCAGTATGTGAATGGTGAAAGCTTATCAATTCTTGGTATTCTCGTTACCTTACGCCTAGTTGAGCAGGATGGAAAGCCTCATATCGGCTTTGACGGAAAAAGCCATCCTTACCATGGTAGTACCTCGTGGTACGACCTTTGAAGCAAAGCATAAATTAATGCAAAGTTATTGGCGTAATTTAGGGGAGAAGGTCTTTGTCCACTGGGCGAAGGTCGTATATCAGCGCTTTCACAAGCAAGGTATTGATGTACCTATGCCAACCATAAAGCAGCAGCGCATGAAGAGCCGTTGGGGTTCTTGTACGCCTGCAAAGCAGCTCATTAAGATGAATACCCGCTTATTAGAGGGGCCACAGGCGTATATTGAATACGTTATGGTTCATGAGTTTGCCCATTTTAAATATTTAGACCATTCCAAGAACTTTCACAATCTCGTGGCACAGTTTTTGCCAGATTGGAAGGTCCGCAAGAAGTCATTGAACGTGTATTTTGCTCATCGCCCTTAAAGGAGGTGTACCATGCAGCCATTTGTACATTTACATAGTCATACAGAATTTAGTTTGCTGGACGGCATCAGTCGTTTGCCTGACATGGTACGTCGTGCGAAGGAGTTAAATCAGCCGGCCCTTGCCATTACAGACCACGGCAATATGTACGCCGCCATTTATTTCTATAAAGAGTGTATGGCCCAAGGCATTAAGCCTATCATTGGTTGTGAAGTATATGTAACGGAAAATAGCCGATTCGATCGTCCAGAAGGTCGCAGCCGTGAAAGACTAAAACATCTTATCTTGTTGGCTGAGACCATGGAAGGGTATCGTAATCTCGTTAAAATCGTATCTAAAGCATCTACAGAAGGTATGTTGTATCGTCCTCGTGCAGATCGTGATTTATTGCGCCAATACAGCAAGGGTATAATTGCCCTTAGTGCTTGTATTCAAGGAGAAATCCTCAGTATATCTTGCAAGATAATATGGAGGGCGCGAAGCGTTCCATCGAATGGTATATTGAGACGTACGGGAAAGACAATTTCTTCTTGGAAATCCAAAATCACGGGTTACCAGAAGAAGCAAAGGCACAAGAGGAGCTCATTAAGCTCAGCAAGGAATACGGTCTTGGCATCGTAGCGTCTAATGACTTCCACTATGTCTTAAAAGAGGATGCAGACGCTCAGGATATTAAGGTTTGTATTTCTACAGGCCGCCGCCGTGCCGAAGTGGACCGCTTAAAGTTCCCTAATGATGAGTTCTATTTGAAATCCGGGGATGAGATGGCGCAGTTGTTCTCTCATATTCCTGGGGCCATTGAAAACACATTAAAAATTGCAGAGCGCTGTAACGTAGAATTCAACTTTCGACGAACATCACTTGCCCTCACTTTGATGTGCCAGAAGGGGAAACGTCTAAAAACGTATTTACGTAAGGTTTGTGAACAAGAAATTCCACGCCTTTATGGTGAAACGTCTGAAGAGTTACAAAAGCGTCTCGACTACGAGTTAGATGTTATCGGTACGATGGGTTTTGAGGATTACTTCCTCATCGTATGGGACTATGTACGATATGCCCGTGAGCACGATATCTTAGTAGGTCCAGGTCGTGGTTCTGCAGCTGGTTCTGTAGTAGCCTATCTATTAGGTATTACAGGTCTTGATCCATTAAAATACGATTTGCTCTTTGAACGGTTCCTCAATCCGGAACGTGTCAGTATGCCCGATATCGATATTGACTTCTGCTATGAAAAACGTGGTCAAGCTATCGAATATGTAACGCGAAAATACGGACAGGAGCGCGTATCCCAGATTATTACCTTTGGTACAGAGGCAGCGCGTGCCGTAATTCGTGACGTAGGTCGCGTGCTGGACTTACCACTGGCTGAAGTGAACCGCATCGCTAAGATGATTCCCAACGAACTAGGGATTACCTTGGATAAGGCTTTACAAGGTAAAGAGTTAAAGGCTTTATACGAAGCTGATCCAAACGTTAAAGAATTATTTGATTTTGGTAAAAAGCTAGAAGGCATAGCGCGAAATTCGTCCACGCATGCGGCGGGCGTCGTAATTTCTGCGGACCCTCTAGATGACCACGTACCAGTACAAAATGCCAACGATGAAGGCTTTGTAACGCAGTACGATAAGGATAACATCGAGGAATTAGGGCTTTTAAAAATGGACTTCTTGGGCCTCCGTACCTTGACGGTTATGGGGGATGCCTTAAAGCTCATCAAGGCGAACCGTGGTATTGACCTAGACTTAGATGCCATTCCGCTTGATGATAAGGCGGCGTGTGACATTCTCACAAAAGGCGACACCTCTGGTGTATTCCAGCTTGAGTCGGAAGGTATTACAAAGCTTGTAATGGACCTTAAGCCTGAGCATTTTGAAGATTTAATTCCATTGGTAGCCTTGTATCGTCCAGGCCCACTAGGCTCTGGGATGGTGGCGGACTTTATCGACCGCCGTCACGGTAAAAAAGAGGTTACCTATTTACATCCAATTTTAGAACCGATTTTAAAAGATACCTTTGGTGTAATCTTATACCAAGAACAGGTTATGCAGATTGCGTCCGCCATGGGTGGTTTCTCCCTTGGTCAAGCGGACTTGATGCGCCGTGCTATGGGCAAGAAAAAGGAATCTGTTCTAAAGGCACAACGGGAGTCCTTTATTCAAGGCTCTGTAGCGAACGGTATTACCGAGTCCGTTGCGAATGAAGTATTCGATTTGCTCGTATACTTCGCTGGTTACGGCTTTAATAAATCACATAGTGCGGCTTATGCGTATATCGCGTACCAAACGGCGTACTTGAAAGCCCATTATTTCCCTGAATTCATGGCGGCTACCATGACGAGCTTCATGCAGAACATGCAAAAGTTGACGTATTACATCAACTCCTGCAAGAAGCACAATGTTAAGGTTTTAGGTCCAGATATTAACTATTCTGAGCGCAGCTTTGCCGTACAAGACGATGCTATTCGTTTCGGGCTTGGCGGTATCAAGAACGTAGGGGACAATGCCATCGATCGCTTGATTACTGAGCGCAATGAGCACGGTCTATATACGGATATCGTGGACTTCTGCAAACGGGTGGATAACTAAGGTCGTTAATAAACGATTGCTTGAAAGTCTCATTCGTTGTGGTGCCATGGATGGTTTCAAGGAAAATCGTAACCAATTGTTGCACATGTATGAAAGCGCACAAGCCGTTGGTGCTAAAGAGCAAAAGATGCCGCTATGGGCACTATGAACCTCTTTGGCGATATGGAAGAATCTGTCGATTTTATCCCTGTTCCCAATGTGGAGGATTTATCGGAAGACGATAAATTAAAGGATGAAAAGGAATATACCGGCTTTTACATTACGGGGCATCCATTGCAAGGATATGCGAAGGAGTTGGAGGGCCTCTTTGAACTGGGCGCTCTCGTAGAAAATCCAGAGCAATACGATGGTCAAACCATTACCTTTGGCGGTCTCATCGAAAATAAATCAGACCGCATGACAAAGCGCAATGAGGTTATGTCCATTCTTCGCATTGAAGATTATTCTGGTGCGGCTAATGTAGTGGCATTCCCTAAGGTCTTTAGTCAAAGCCAGCAATTCATTGCAGTCGATATGATTGTTAAGGTAAAAGGCCGGGTTGATGCGGATGAAAAAGGTGTGCAAATCATTGCAGACCGTATTACGCCATTAAAGGTAAACTATGGGCAGGCAAAACAGGTGGCAATCCACATTTATAGCCAATATGATACACCAGAAAATAGCGAAGCCTTAAAACGCGTGTTGACTAGCACTGCTGGCTCTGTGCCAACGTCATTATATTTACACCGTCAACGAAAACGGATTAATCTGCCACCAAATATGTGCTTTGACCCTAGTGATGAATCCATCAGGGCTATTGAATCTATTTTAGGTGAAGGCTCCGTAGAGGTGCAATAACATATGTTGTGTGAGGCACAGATAGCTTTCACCAACATTGATATAATAAGAAATGAAAGATCCAATCTTGGATGTGCTTTCATAGGAGGAAAGATGAAACGTACAAAGATCGTATGTACTGTAGGTCCGGGAACGGATAAATTTGGTATCTTAGAAGATATGATGCGGGCGGGCATGAACGTAGCTCGTTTTAACTTCTCTCACGGATCCCATGAAGAGCAAGCAGAACGCATGCAAATGGTGCGCGATGCAGCGATGATTGTGAATAAACCGATCGCATTATTGCTCGACACAAAAGGCCCTGAGGTTCGTCTCGGTCTATTTAAAGAAGGGCAAGGTATTCCTCGAAGCTGGTCAACCATTTACGTTGACTACAGATGATGTGGAAGGCACAAAAGAGCTTAGCTCCGTGAACCACAAAGGTCTTACAGGTGATGTGTCCGTAGGGGATAAAATTCTATTGGCTGATGGGCTTGTAACACTTACCATCGATGCTATCGAAGGCAATAATATCATTACAACTGTTCAAAATAGCGGGGAAATCGGCAACCGCAAGCGTGTAGCCGTACCAGGTGTAGCACTAAGCTTGCCACCTGTATCTGAACAGGATGAAGCGGATTTGCGCTTTGGCTGTCAACAAGGGGTAGACTTTGTGGCCGCATCCTTCATGCAACGCGGTAAAGACATTGTGGCTATTCGCCGCATTCTTGAGTCTGAGAAAAAAGATATCAAGATTATCGCGAAAATCGAAAATGCAGAAGGCGTTAAAAATATCGATGAAATCTTGGAAGTAGCTGATGGCCTCATGGTTGCGCGTGGCGATCTCGGTGTAGAAATCCCTGCAGAAGAAGTGCCAGTACTTCAAAAGATGATGATTGAAAAATGCAATAACTTGGGTAAACCCGTTATTACGGCGACACAAATGCTTGAGTCTATGATTCAAAATCCACGTCCAACACGTGCGGAAGCAAGTGACGTAGCTAACGCCATTTTGGATGGTACCGATGCGATTATGTTATCTGGTGAAACAGCCAATGGTTCCTATCCTATAGAAGCTGTTGCGACCATGACTCGCATTGCAGAGGTAACGGAAAAGGCTGCTATTTACGATAGCTATAGCCGCGCTCGTGAGGATGAAGAAATGACTACTACAAGCGCCGTATGCTTGGCTAGCGTGCGCGTAGCTCAAAATCTCGGGGCCGCTGCTATTTTGACATGTACTGAATCTGGCCACACCGCACTTAGCGTGGCGCGTCATCGTCCAGATTGTAAAATCATCGCTGTCACACCTCATGAGGAAACTATTCGTCGCATGCAATTATGCTGGGGCGTAGAGGCTATTAAAGGGCATGAAATTATCAACTCCGATGAAATGGTAAAACAAGCCATTACTGGTGCGCTTGGTACTGGGGCTATCGAGTCTGGTGACCTTGTAGTTGTTACCGCTGGTGTGCCATCCGGTGCAACCGGTACTACAAACATGATTCGCGTTCACATTGCAGGTCGAGTACTCTTGTCTGGCAATGGTATTTTACGTAAATCCGTTACAGGTAATGTATACATTGCGGCTAATCATAAGGGTAATTATGAAAGTTTCAAAGATGGTGATATCCTTGTGGTAGGACAATTGAGCCTGAATTGATGGCTATTGCAAAACGAGCAGGTGGCATTATTGCCGTAGAAGATGGTTATACATCGGACAGCGCTATTGCGGGCATTACCTATGGTATTCCTGTTATCTTAGGCGCTAAAAATGCTCATGAAGTGCTTCTTGAAGGTCAAGAAGTGACTATCGATGGCGAACGTGGTAAGGTGTTTGCGGGCATTGCCAATGCTCGATAATCTCTATAAGTGATAATTAAATAAGGAGGGATAGTATGAATCCATATAATGTAACAGGACCTACTGCAGCTGAGGTTGCACAGGTTGAAAGTATCGTATCCCAACGATTAAAAGGCTCTTTTTTATGGATGGTTGTAGGCTTACTTACAACTATTGGTGTTGGCTTTGCTGCATTAGTGAATCCAAATTGGTTACGCTTTGCGTACCAAAATTTTAATATTATCTTATTAGTAGAGCTAGGTGTGGTATTCCTTTTTAGTGCTCGTGCATATTCTGCTAATGTAATGACGTTACGAGGTATGTTCTTCCTCTATAGTGCTTTGAATGGTCTCACATTGACTTTGGTATCATTGCGATACAATGTGTTTGATGTTGTTATTCCGGCGTTAATAGGTACGCTTGCTTTCTTCATTGGCTTTGCAGTGGTAGGGGCTACAACTAAACGTAATTTATCATCCCTTACACCATATGTGATGGCGGCATTGTTCGGCATGATCATCGTATCCTTGGTGATGATGGGGGCCCGCTTCTTTAACTGGACTGTACTCAGTGGCTTTAGTGATACTGTTAGTTTAGTTCTAGGTTATGTAGGTGTTGTAGTATTCTCTATCTTTACAGCTATCGATGTGAACCGCATTAAGAATAATGTGACACAAGTGGCGCTCATGGAGGATGAAACAATTTTAGACCGCATTGAAATCACAGGCGCTTTGAGCCTATACTTAGATTTCATTAACTTATTCTTATCCTTATTACGCATCTTTGGTAATAAGCGATAATAAAGGAGTTTGTATGGACGATAGAGAATGGCAAACCTTTGTTACTGTTGTCGATGAAGGCAATATTACAAGGGCTGCAGAAAAATTATTTTTATCGCAACCAGCGTTGAGTTATCGGTTGCGCCATATGGAAAAAGCCTTGGGCCATTCTCTGTTGTTGCGGACTGCTGAGGGGATTGCCCTCACGGCACAAGGCGAAATTTTCTATGATTACTGTAAGCGAATGATGCAAGAAGAAGAGGCTTTGGAGCACGCTATGAACTCCGCTTCTGGCAAGATTCAAGGGACCTTGAAAATCGCATCATCTATCAACTTTGCAGATTATGAACTACCGGCTTTATTGAGAGCTTTCCGCGAACAATATCCTGATGTTCATATCCAAGTGAAGACTGCTTTCAGCCATCAAGTGGTAAAAATGTTTAATACTGGTGACTGTATGGTCGCCTTTGCTCGTGGTGGATATGACGTGTCTGGTAAGTCTGAACTGTTACTTGCAGAGCCATATTGTTTAGTATATAAAGAATTAGTGCCGCCTGAATCCTTAGTAAAGGTACCGTTCATTAAATACCAAACAGATGCATCGGTGGCAAATATTATCGAAACTTGGTGTGCAGAACATTTTGACGAACCCCCAAGTGTGGCGATGGACGTAAATTCTATGAGTACGTGTCGTCACTTTGTGCGCGCAGGTCTAGGATGGTCTATCTTGACCTATATGGGACTTGGATCCTGTAAGGATAAAGATATCTATGTGAGCCCATTACGCAGTAAAAATGGCGAATATATCACCCGTGATACCAATATGGTATACACAAAAGATTCGGAAATTTAATCGTTGTTAAAACCTTTATTGAATATGTCCGTAATTATTACAAGGAACACACCGTTGTAGATAATAGTATACTTAGAGAATATAAGTCCTAGGAATTATCAATAGAGCATATCTATGAGGTTTTCTAACTGTTTATCCATGCTATTTCAGTATTGGACTTTTTCGATATAATAACTCATAATATAGATTAAGATTAATAGTAGTACCATGTAAGTGCATGTATATCCCCCTTTTGAGGGAGGTATACATGCATTTTTCATTTGGGAGCTATAAATCTATGCTCAAAATGCATAAAAAAGTATGATTAGTAGATATAAAAGTTTTTTTATAACCCCTATAAAGGTAATCTATTATTCATATTTCTTTTAAACATATATAATGAGTGTAGACTTAATCAATGTAATCGACGTCGCGAGCGATTATGTTGTTGAAGACTAGATGATTTTATGTATGCCTAAATTAATTCAGAAAGGGAAAGACACACATGAAAGACAAATTATGGCGCGTTGGCGTTATGGCTGCTATCGTCGCAATCACATGGTTTGGTGGCACACCAGATGGTCTCAAACCGCAAGTATGGCAATTATTTGGTATTTATTTAGCAACTATCGTAGGGCTTGGTATTAAAAACCATTCCCAGTTCCTATTACGGTATTATTAGGTGTTGCTACATCTTCTATCTTATTGAGCAACACTAAAGATGTATTAGCTGGTTACAGCAATACAGCATTATGGTTAATCTTTGCAGCTTTTGCATTATCTGTTGCATTTGGTAAAACTGGCCTTGGTCATCGTATCGCATACTACTTGGTTCGTGCTTTTGGTAGTACAACACTTCGTCTTGGTTATGTAACGGCATTCCTTGACTTGATCTTGTCTCCAGCAACTCCATCCAACACAGCTCGTGCAGCAGGTATCGTATATCCTATCAACTTGTCCATCGCTGAAGCTGTTGGTTCTTACCCTGGTGAGACTGCAAAAAAAGCAGGTGCGTACCTTTTACAGAATGGTTACTTTGCAACAAAGGTAACATCCTTCTTATTCGCTACAGCAATGGCGCCAAACTTATTGGCATTAGACTTCATTACTAAATTGACTGGTGTATCCTTGAACTGGGGACAATGGGCATTAGCTATGTTCGTACCTGGCTTCATTATGTTAATGTGTATTCCGTTCATCGGCTATATGTATGAACGTCCATCCGTCAAAGAAATTGATAACAAGAAAATTGCGGCTGATGGTTTAGCAGAATTAGGTCCTATGAAAGCGTCTGAAAAAGGCCTTATCGCCATCGCACTACTTGCAATCACAGGTTGGATCCTTCCAACATTTGGTATTAAAATTGATGCTACAGCAGTGGCTATCGTAGCGATGATTGCTACATTTGTATGTGGCATTATTACTTGGGATGATTTGCTCAAAACTAAAGCAGCTTGGAACACATTGATTTGGTTTGGTGGCATCTTGGGCTTATCTTCTGCATTGACCAAAGGAAAATTCTTCGAATGGTTGGCTAAGTTCTTAGAAACTCACATGAACTTTGGTTTAGATCCATTCATGATGCTTATCCTTATCTCTGTAATCTCCGTTGCGGTTCGTTACTTCTTCGCATCAGGTACAGCATACATTTCTGCAATGCTTCCAGTATTCTTGATCGTTGGTATTAACGCAGGAATCGATCCTACATTATTAGCGTTCATCTTAATTGGTACAAATTCCTATGGCGGTTCCGTAACTCACTACGGTGCGGCTCCTGGTCCAATCATCTTCTCCGCTGGTTACAACAATGTAAAAGACTGGTGGACAGTTGGTCTTATCTCCGCTGTTGTATGTTTAGTATTGAACTACGTAATCGGTATCCCTTGGTGGAAAATCGCTGGTTTCATGTAATTAGAAATCATTACTATGGAGTGTTAGAATTTAATTGTTAGTATTCAATGTCTGTATAGGCTCTCGCGACGAGCCTGTACAGACTTGCAGTTTTGATAAATGTTTCACAAGGAAAGGATGCAACATGGCACAATTAGTAAAAGCTGCACAAGCTGGCTTCGACGAAAAAAATGATGCATTAGTAACGGTTGAACCGATTGCTAGCGGTATCGAAATCGAATTAACATCCAAAGTTATGCGTCAATATGGCGACCAAATTAAATCTGTTATCTTGAACACAGTGAAAGAAGCTGGTTATGATGGCGTAAAAGTAATCGTACAAGATAAAAAAATGCTTGGGATTACACGATTAAAGCTCGCGTGTTAGGGCGCATTGGAAAGGGGGAGCAAAGCATAATGGCTAACGATAAAACATTCCCAGAAGTTAAAACAAACCCATTAACAGAGGCTGCTAAAAAACGTTTGTCTCGTTCCATGATGTTCGTACCAGGTAATACACCTAAAATGATTAACAGTGCAGATATTCACGGTGCTGACTCCATCATGATCGATATCGAAGATTCCGTGCCAATTACAGAAAAAGACACAGCTCGTCTTTTAACTGCAGAAGCATTGAAATCCCGTAAATTCCGTGCAGAAACAGTTGTTCGTATCAACCATCCTACACAAACTCCTTATGGCTATGACGATCTTGATGTTATCGTTCCAGCTAAACCTGATATGATTCGTTTACCTAAAACTGAAGATGTTTCTGAAGTTGAAATCGTAGCGAAGAAAATTGAAGAAGTAGAAAAAGCTAACGGCTGGCCAGAAGGTACAATCAATATTATCGTAGCTATCGAATCCGTTCGTGGCTTATACAATGTTCGTGAAATCTGCCACGGCCCTCGCGTAGTTGCTATCGCTCTTGGCGCTGAAGACTATCGTGCAGACCTTCGCACAGGTAAACATAAACCAGCTGTTGAATTGTTGTTCGCTCGTCAAACAATCCTTCATGCAGCACGTGAAGCAGGTATCCGCGTAATCGATACTGTATTCTCCGACGTGAAAGACCCTCAAGGTTTCCGTGAAGAAGTTGAATTCATTAAAGCTTTGGGTTATGATGGCAAATCTTGTATCCACCCAAGCCAAATCAAAATTATCCACGAAGTATTCACTCCTGACGAAAAAGAAATCGCTCATTCCGTTAAGGTATTGAACAGCTATGCAGATGCATTGCGCAACAATAAAGGCGTAATCTCCGTAGATGGTAAAATGATCGATGGTCCTATCGTAGTTCGTGCACAACGCGTAGTTGATAAAGCACGTGCAGCAGGCATTAAAGTTGAATTAGAGGAAGGAGCAGAATACGATGTTAAATAAAGTAGGTCGCGATATCCCAACAAATATCCCAGCACTAGAAGGTCGCGAAGTATATCAAGGTGAATTCGCTATTGAACCTAAAGTTCATCGTGCAGGTAAACCTGTACACATGAGCCGTGTTGGTACAAATAAAGTTCTTGCTTCCATCGATGAAGCAATCGAAAAAGCTGGCGTAAAAGATGGTATGACATTGTCCTTCCATCATCACTTTGCGCAATGGCGACTATGTAATGAAAATGGTTATGGAACGCGTACAAGCAAAAGGTATCAAAGATATTACTATCGCATCTTCTTCCTTGTCACCATGCCATGAGTTCTTGGTAGAAATGATTCAAGACGGTACTGTAACAGCTATTGAAACATCTGGCTTGCGCGATCGTCTTGGTAAATTCTTAACTCAAAACCCTGGCGTATTGAAACGCCCTGTAGTGATTCGTTCCCACGGTGGCCGTGCTCGTGCTATCGAATCTGGCGAAGTTCATATCGACGTAGCTTTCATGGGCGCTCCTACAGCTGATCCCACGTGGTAATGCTACTGGTCGTATGGGTAAATCCGCATGTGGTGCACTTGGCTATGCTAAAGTTGACTCTCACTATGCAGACACAACTGTTATCATCACTGATAACTTGGTTGATTACGTACACAACTATGCAATCCCTCAAACTGACGTAGATTATGTTGTTGAGGTTGAAAGCATTGGTGATCCAGAAGGTATCGCTTCTGGTGCGGTAGGTTTCACTAAAAACCCTATCCAAATTAAAATTGCTGAATTAGCTGGTGAATTCCTTGACCAAGCTGGCATCATTAAAGATGGTTTCGTATTCCAATTGGGCGCTGGTGGTGCTCCATTGACAGTTGCGAAATTCATCGCTGAAAAACTTCGCAAACGCGGTGAAGTAGGTGGCTTCGCTATCGGTGGTGCTACTGGTATCTTGACTGGTATGCTTGAAGAAGGTTTGATTCGTGCAATTTACGATACTCAAACTTTCGATACAACTGCAGCAGCATCTTTAGATAAAAACCCTGCACACATCGAAATGTCCGCTTCCATGTACGCTAACCCATGGACTGACTGCACTACAAACTACCTAGACGTAGTATTCCTTGGTGCTACTGAAATCGACCTTGATTTCAACGTAAACGTAATGACTGACTCTAACGGTGTATTGATGGGCGCTTCTGGCGGTCACTCCGATACAGCAGCAGGTGCTAAATGCACAGTTATTACTTGTCCATTGATCCGTGGTCGCTTAGCCAATGATCCGTGACAAAGTAGCAACTGTAATTACACCAGGCTCCTCCGTTGACGTACTTGTTACTGAATACGGTATTGCAATCAACCCAGCTCGTACTGATTTGATTGAACGCTTCAAAGATAGCAACTTGCCTATCTTCACAATTGAAGAATTACAACAATTAGCATTCGACTTGGTAGGTAAACCACAAGATATCCCTGTATCCGACAAAGACGAAGACATCGTGGCAATCGTAGAATACCGCGATGGTTCTATCCTTGACGTGGTTCGTAAACCTCTATAATTGAGTAGGGGTTGGAGTCCGGTAGAGTCCGTTTGGGTTTCGCTGTCAACTCACCATCCCATGCTAGTAAGTTAATACAAAGACCCGCTCCATGAGTTCGAGGACCATGAAGCGGGTCTTTTTGAATTTATGCGTTGTTTTATTATTAACTTCAAAGATAGAAATAAAGTCTAATGTGGCAAATATGGTACATGATTATAGTTATACTTTTACTATAAGAAGATTGGAGACCTTTAGGAGGTAGTTTTTATGTATCGTTGTATTGCCAATTTAGAGATTGATCTAGATGGGTTAGGTGAGTTTTATAGTGAGCTAGACGAATATGAAATACTAAAGTATGTACCAAATAATATCAGCTTGGTTACAGGATGATTTAGATGGACCTAATCCAGAAAAATACGGTGTTTCGGTGTATCAGAGTATGCCTTAAACTGGATGTCTGTATTACCTGGAGATATTTCTTATCGTAACCTATTTGATATGGGGAGTTGTAAGGTTGGTAATCGTTATGAAAGTATTGATTATTTATATGCAAAATTTCTACAAACATTAGAGAATAGTAAACAGCTTGAACCTGAATATGAATCCTTATGTTTAAATCATATAAACGTCATGTCACAGTATATAGAAATTACTCTAACCTGTAGTCAAAAATATAGACTTTATATTATTTATAAAACATTGGTTACGTAATTGTAGTACTTATAAACATCCGATATACTATAAAGTGAAAAGGATGTATATTATGTGAAATTTAGTTGATGCTCATATAGATAATATACATATTATTTCTCCGGATGAACTTTATAGTTGGGCGAAAGAAAAAATAGAGGGTAATAGCTTTTTAATCCCTGAGGGTATTGTAAAATGGTATAAACTGATACATTCATCAAAAAAATAGTTAAAAATTAGGAGAGTGAATATGAGTCAAGTATTTAAGCAAGATCTAACAGATAACTCTGTTCGTCCTGGTGGTTTGTTTTTCGTTGAGTTATTAATGCCTAAGCAGTGTGATATGCCTACTCGCGATGCAATGGTAGAGGTATTCACAAAGCATTTGGGCCTTATTGATTGCTTTAGTTATGGAGCTGAATCTGCTGGTTTTGCACCTCAGAATTATAAGGTGCATTACGAGGATACTGATGCAGATATTCCACCGACCTTGATGGTGACGAATTGTGAGAAAATCGATAAGCCTGTATTAGATGATTTTGATCGTAGTCAGGTATGGGATTGTCCAAATGTGGATGAGTTATTAGCAGAGTGCCAATACAGGGTGTTTGCTACGGATATGTTAGCCTCTGGTTTAGCGGCCAAAGAACGTGCAGATATGCTTGTAAAGTATGTAGATGCATTACTAGAATTATATCCCTCTTGTAAAGCCGTTGTATTTGGACCATCTCGTAAGTTCTTAAGTCGAGAATCGATTGAAAATCATCCTGATAAAGAGGTGACTCGTTTCATGTATTATGCTGTAAATGTGCGTTATTTTAGTATTCAAGGTACCAATGATATGATGGTAGATTCTGTGGGTATGAGTACATTATTTTTACCTGATTTACAGTATCACTTTCACGGTGTAGATCCTAATCATGTAGTATTTCATGCTTATAATGTGTTGAATTATATTTTCGAACATGGTAATGTAATAGGTGATGGGGAAACCATTGCGGGGTTACAAAATGGCGAGATGAATCAGGATATTCAGTGGAAGGTTCAATACGAGGATTCTTTAATCCAGCCCGTTCGAGAGGTTCTAGATATTAATATGGGTGAATACGCATCTGGAACTCGGTAGTTGTTAATCAATGAAAGGTGTGAGCATTATGAGTGATCAACGTGTTTTTGATATGGAACTTGTGAAAGTTGAAAGTTTGGAGAACGCTGTTAGGACGCCATTTTATCAAACTGATTCCACAGGTGGTTCAGTATGGGTTATTAAACCTGGTCAAATCTTACCAAAACATTATCATCATCACTCTGATGATATATGGGTTATATTGCAAGGCAAGGGTGTATTTTATCCAACGCCTAATACAGAGGTGCCTTTTACAAAGGGGCAAGTTATAGTATCTAAAAAGGGTGAATGTCATGGTGCAAAAAATACTGGAACGGAAGATATTGTCTTTGTGAGTATCGTTGCTCCAGTGCCTGCTGATTATGATCCTGTTAAGACTAATTAATATGAAAGCACTTTTATAGTATTTTTCTTCTCTTGTGATAGAGATATATTCATACTATAAAGTGCTTTTTTATTTTATACAGTCATTTCTAGCGAATATACCTTTTCTATTTTATATGTCATTATTTTGGTTTTACTATTCCTATTTGTTATTTCTATACTCTATAAAATTCCATTGACAGAGGACGTTTGTTCTTTTTAAGATGGTAAAGTATGTAATATTTTAATAAGTAGAAAGGAATTATATGAACTCATCTACACTAGAGCCTCAAAGTGGGGATATCAATTTCAGAGATTTTACGAAACGTCGTATGCTTCACGTAGTCTTACCATTGTTTATTGTTTCTATTATTGCCTTCCTGGATCGCGTTAACATTGCTTATGCAGGCTTGACTATGAAGGAGAATTTACCATGGTTGACGCCAGAGGTATTTCGGTATGGGGGCAGGCATTTTCTTTATTGGCTATGTTTTTGTTTGAAGTGCCTGCATCCTTTAATTGCAGCTCGTTGTAATGCTATGCATTGGGTGGCGCGTATCATGTTTAGTTGGGGGCTCGTATGTATTCTTATGACGACGATGACCACTGAGTTGGAATTTTATGTTTATCGATTTTTACTTGGTCTATGTGAGGCTTCTTTATATCCTGTAATTTATTCATTACTCATTCCAAATTGGTTCTTGCCAAAGGAGCGAGCGAAGGCAATCTCCTTGATGTTGACATCTTTATTGTTCTCTAACATCATTGGTGGGCCATTGGCAGGTATTTTATTGGATACAACGTTCTTTGGTCTACATGGTTGGCGTACACTCTTTATCGTTGAAGCTATTCCTGCTGTGATCTTTGCGTTCATTTTCGCATTCTGGATGAAAGAACGTCCTGAACATGCATCTTGGGTAACTGATGCAGAAAAGGTATATATTAAAGCTGAGCTTGAAAAAGAAGAGCAACAAAAGCAAGCCGCAAAGAAATATACTATTTGGCAAGCGTTAAAAGACCCAAAAGTATTGCGTTTAGCGTTAATCTATTTCTTGTGGGTTATTGGTTTCTGGGGCTTTAGTTTTTGGATGCCTCAAGTTCTTAAAAGCTTATCTGGATGGCCACCAAGCGTGGTAGCGTGGTCTATTGCTATTCCAATGACAGCAGCCTTACTTGTACAAATATACTGTGGTTACTCTTCTGAAAAAGCGCAATGAAAAACGTTGGCACGTTGCTACTACATTGTTCATTGGTACTATTGGTTTCTTAGCAACACCACACAGTCCATCTCCAGAAGTTAGCTTATTCTTTATATGCTTAACTGCAGTAGGTGTTTACGGTGGTATGGGTGTATGGTGGACCATGCCAACAACCTTCTTATCTGGCGCTGCTGCAGCGGGGGCGATGGGACTCATTAACTCTTCAGGTAATATGGGGGGCTGGGTAGGTCCTTATATGCTTGGATTCATCAATGGTCACACTGGTAGCTTTGCTTATGGTTACTATGTAATGGGGGCTTGTATGTTCCTTGCTGGTCTATTAATTTTGACACTTCCAAAATCTATGGAACATAAAGAGGATTAAGTAGAGCTATATTATAGATAACTAGATTATAGACAACTTAATAGGAAAAATATTTAACGAATGCTTCAATGGTGTGATTTTGGATACTATTCAATTTTTATGTTACAATTTACAAAAATAGTATTATTTAAACTTGAGGAGACAAATATTGAAAGAGTGTAGACCTAAGTTTGATGAAATTACATCATTTGATGAATTTAATAAAATATTATTGGTATCGTGATGAACTTTCACAAATATGTAAATCATTAGGATTAGAATATAGGGGAACAAAAACAAGAACTCAATTATATTATTGAGCAGTACTTTAAAAGGCGATTTAATTAAAAAAATCATCAATAAAAAAATAGAAGAAGGCAAGTGGAAAAGTATTACTTTAGATACACCATTACTTGAATGTAATTTTTTTCCTTTTAATACGAAGTTTAGAGAATATTTCTCTGATTTAATAGGTGTTTCACGATTTAAATTTAATGCTGATATGGCTACTGCCTGGAGAAAAAGTAAAAAGTGAAAAAAATACAAGCTTTTACAATTGGAGATTTGCTGAAAGTATATTATGGTGAATCAGATTATGCAAAGTATGACAATTCGGTTTGTCAATGGAATCAATTTTTTTAAGGATTTTTGTGCAGACGAATGTAGTGGCAATTATTCGAATAAATTAAAAAGTAGCATCTATTATTTGGAAAGAAGTTAGAGATTCAAAAAAATGAAAAAAATTTATTCAAAAGGAGCTTTTAAGTGAATATGCATATAAATTAGAAGCGTATCGCAAGTAGAAAGCAACTTGTCATTGCAGAGACGTATTATGGGAAAACTAGCAATTAAATCTATAATAGAATAACGATAAAAAGCACCTTATATCCTATAAGAAGAGTCATTTGTGATGACTTTTGTAGGTATGTAAGGTGCTTTTATTTATTCCTGATTTCTTTATTGATTTTGTTTTGTTACATCAGGCACTTTCCCAGGATTCATATCGAGGTTTAGATCTGTGGATTTGAATGGGCGTGGGTTTGCCTCTGGTGGTTGTACTTTGAGCTCTGGATGCAACCATTGCAGTTGTTTTAGTTCCCAGTCGTACTTGGCACCGTCATTTTGTAGTTGACGAATATCTTTTAGGATTTCGTCTAGTTGATCACTATGCTTATTAGCCATCCCTTCAAGAATGTAAAGACGACCTGCTACACTGTCGATGGTAGAGCCATCGTGGTCTTCATCGACACGCCATTGTAATTCAGAGATTTGTATTTGCTGGAATATGATAACGATAACCAGCACAATGATAACGCCCCACATGGGAGCTTCTTTAGCTTTCAAAAGGGCTCGCAATTTAGATGCGAGCCCAGATGGTTTGTTCATTATTGACGATCCTCGAGTTGTAATCCAGGTAATGGTAATTTGGAGTTTACAAAGTCTAACCACAAGCGAGAAGCGTGGGAGAGGTAATGACCTTTTTCCAAATTACATAAAGGGTATGAATAATTTCAGGTACGAGAGGTCTTACGACAACCTTAGAACCAACCTCCGTATTTTCACCTACCTCAGGGCAGAGGCGAGATGGTAATAATGCGATAGCAAGGTTTGCACTAACCGTTTGTAACATGAGATCACGTTGGCTCGTTTCAAACACGATATGCGGTTGGAAGCCGGTGTGTTTACAAGCTTTGATGATTTCATCATGTAAGTTGAAATCGTCTTTATGCAATACAAAGGATTCATCAGCTAGCATTTCTAAGCGAATTTCTTTTTCTTTTGCTAAAGGGCTAGATTTTGGAATGATAACGGACAGTGGGTCACTCGTAAGGTAGAAAGATTCAAATTCTTTAGGGTTTGGTTTAGTACAGATGATGCCAATATCAATTAAACCTTCCTGAACGCTGATCTCAACCTTTTTAGAACCTTGTTCGTAGAGTTCCAATTCGATTTGTGGATATACTTTTTTAAATTCACCTAATAACTGGGCAAAAATGGGAGCATCAGTAATTGGTGGAATACCAATTCTGATGGAACCTTGCTCCAAACGAAACTCGTTTTCAAAATCAGTTTTTAGATGTTCAAACATAAACACAACGCGTTTAGCGTGGGTTAAGAAGATGGTACCCCCATCAGTAAGTTCTACAGATTTAGCATTACGCATGAAGAGAACAACACCAAGTTCGTCTTCTAAAGCTTTAATTGTACGGCTGATTGCAGATTGGGAGATGTGTAAATTCCTTGCAGCCTTACTAAAGCTTTTTTGATCAGCTACTTCAACGAAGTATTTCAAATGATGAAAATCCATAATTAACCCCCTAAAAATAAAACTTGGTTATAGGACGTGACCTAACTAAATGAGAATAGTTATTACTGTAATGCAATTAGCTATTACTTTATGTAAAGCATGGATAGCAATATTGGCAAAGCGACAGTCACTGTATGTGTTGCGTTGATAGGGCCCAGCACGTTATAATTAGCATATAGGGCTATATCAAGTTATGATATTAGGAATTATGGTTGTGCCCATCACAAAAAAGTATGCTCACACATAATGCCATATTATATATAACATATATATTATTGCATTATTTTTTCATGTGCGCAAGTTTGTAATGGTTGTTATTCCTAAACATAATGATAGATTAAGCAAGTGTTCTATTTTTGCTAAATGCTTAAGGAGGCAATAATCACATGAGTCGTAAATTTAAAACTATGGACGGCAACCAAGCGGCTGCTCACGTTTCTTATGGTTTTACAGAAGTTGCTGCGATTTATCCAATCACTCCATCTTCTCCAATGCCAGAACACATTGATGAATGGGCTGCATCTGGTCGAAAAAACATCTTCGGCAACACTGTTCAAGTTGTAGAAATGCAATCTGAAGCAGGTGCTGCTGCTGCAACCCACGGTTCTTTACAAGCTGGTGCATTAACAACAACTTTCACATCTTCCCAAGGTTTGTTATTGATGCTTCCTAACTTATATAAAGTAGCAGGTGAATTACTTCCAGGTGTATTCCAAGTAGCTGCTCGTGCATTGGCTGCACATGCTTTGGCTATCTTTGGTGACCACCAAGACGTAATGGCTGCTCGTGCAGCTGGCTGTGCTATGTTAGCTGAATCCTCTGTACAAGAAGTAATGGACTTGTCCGCTGTAGCTCACTTGACAGCTATTAAAACTCGTGTACCTTTCATCAACTTCTTTGACGGTTTCCGTACATCCCACGAAATTCAAAAAATTCAAATCTGGGACTATGAAGATTTAAAACCATTGGTTGACATGGATGCTGTTAAAGCTTTCCGTAAAAATGCTTTTAAATCCAGATGCTCCTGTAACTCGTGGTACTGCAGAAAAACCCTGACGTTTACTTCCAACATCGTGAAGCATCCAACAAATTCTACTTGAACGTTCCTGACGTTGTAGAACACTACATGAACGAAGTTAACAAATTGGCAGGTACTAACTACCAATTGTTTAACTATCATGGTGCTCCTGATGCTACTGACGTTGTTGTAACTATGGGTTCTTCCGCTCAAGTTGTAGAATCCACTGTGGATTACCTCAACAAATTGGGTCGCAAAGTTGGTTTTATCAACGTTCATTTGTTCCGCCCATTCGCAACAGATCGTTTGTTGAAAGCTCTTCCTAAAACTGTAGAACGCATTGCAGTTCTTGACCGTACTAAAGAACCAGGTGCTTTGGCTGAACCATTGTTCTTAGACGTACAAGCAGCTGTAGTTGACGGTGGCCGTAATGTAAAAGTTATCGCTGGTCGTTATGGTTTGAGCTCCAAAGACGTTATCCCTGCAGACATCGTTGCTGTATTCGATAATTTAGCTGCTGAAAATGGTAAGAAATTCTTCACATTGGGTATCAATGATGATGTTACATTCTTGTCCTTAGATCGTGCTGAAGGCGTAGAAGTTGAAACTCCTGGTTTGACTGAATGTAAATTCTGGGGCTTCGGTTCTGACGGTACTGTAGGTGCGAATAAATCCGCTATCAAAATCATCGGTGACCACACTGATATGTATGCTCAAGCATACTTTGACTACGACTCCAAAAAATCTGGTGGCGTAACAATGTCTCACCTTCGTTTTGGTAAAAATCCAATCAACTTGCCTTACTTGATTACTGAACCTCAATTCGTAGCATGTCACCGTCAATCTTATGTACATGAATACGACTTGATTCGCGGCATCAAAAAAGGCGGTACATTCTTATTGAACTGTACTTGGTCTCCTGAAGAATTGGATGAACATTTACCTGCTAAATTACGTCGTCAAATCGCAGAAAAAGAATTGAACTTCTACATCATCAATGCTGCGAAAATCGCTTCCGAAATCGGTTTGGGCGGTCGTATCAACATGGTAACGCAAGCTGCATTCTTCAAATTGACTGAAATCATCCCTGTAGATGATGCTGTTAAATACCTTAAAGAATCCGTAGTAACTTCTTACGGTAAAAAAGGTCAAAATATCGTTGACATGAACAATGCTGCTATCGATCAAGGTGTTAACGCTTTGGTAAAAGTAGATGTTCCTGCTAGCTGGAAAGATGCAGTAGATGATGGCAATCATGCAGTTAAACCTGGTTGCGAATCTTGCCCATCCTTCGTTCAAAATATTGCACAACCAATCAATGCACAAGCTGGTTATGATCTTCCTGTATCCAAATTCTCTGGCTATGAAGATGGTACATTACCTGCTGGTACTGCTAAATTCGAAAAACGCGGTCCTGCATTGTTCGTTCCAAAATGGTTGCCTGAAAACTGTATTCAATGTAACCAATGTTCCTTCGTATGTCCACATGCTACAATTCGTCCAATTTTGGCAACTGAAGCAGAAGTGGCTGCAGCTCCAGAACATTTCGATACAATCCCTGCATTGGGTGCTAAAGATCTTCAATTCCGTATCGCTGTATCCCCATTAGATTGCTTGGGTTGCGGTAACTGTGTTGATATCTGTCCAGCTCCTAAAGGCAAAGCTATCGTGATGACATCCATCGATACTGAAATCGAACAAGCTGAAGCTTGGAACTATGGTGTTAACCTTCCTGTAAAAGAAAATCCTATGAAGAAGGAAACTGTTAAAGGTTCCCAATTTGAACAACCATTGTTCGAATTCTCCGGTGCTTGCGCAGGTTGTGGTGAAACTCCTTATGCTAAATTGTTAACTCAATTGTTCGGTGACCGTATGATGATTGCCAATGCAACTGGTTGTTCCTCCATCTGGGGTGCTTCCATGCCTGCATCTCCATACACAACTAACCAACAAGGTCATGGTCCTTCTTGGGCAAACTCCTTGTTCGAAGATAATGCTGAGTATGGTTATGGTATGTACATCGGCGTTAAGAAAATCCGTCAACAATTAGTAGAATTGGCTGCTAAAAGCAGTTGAAACTGCTACTGGCGAATTGAAAGACGCTTTAGAACAATGGATTGAATTTGCTAACCTTGGTGCAGCTACTCGTCAACGTTCCGAACGTTTAGTAGCAGCTATCGAAGCTGAAGGCGCTACAACTCCTGAATTGAAAGAAATTCTTGAGAAAAAACAATTCTTGATCAAACGTTCTCACTGGATCTTCGGTGGTGACGGCTGGGCATACGACATCGGCTTCGGCGGTGTTGACCATGTATTAGCTTCTGGCGAAGACGTAAACATCTTCGTATTCGATACTGAAGTATACTCCAACACTGGTGGTCAAGCATCTAAATCCACTAACGTAGCAGCAGTTGCTCAATTCGCAGCTTCTGGTAAACGTACTAAGAAGAAAGACCTTGGCATGATGGCTATGTCTTATGGTTATGTATACGTAGCACAAGTAGCTATGGGTGCAGACAAAAACCAATTGATGAAAGCTGTTACAGAAGCTGAAGCATATCCAGGTCCATCCTTGATTATCGCTTACAGCCCATGTATCAACCATGGTATCAAAGCTGGTATGGGTAAAGCTCAAGAAGAACAACGTAAAGCAGTTGCAGCTGGTTACTGGGATCTTTACAGATACAACCCTCAACTTAAAGAAGAAGGTAAAAATCCATTCTCCTTGGATTCCAAAGAACCAACTGAAAGCTTCCAAGACTTCCTTAAAGGTGAAGTACGTTACGCTTCCTTGGCTAAAGCAGCTCCAGACGTTGCAGAAGAATTATTCGCTAAAACTGAAAAAGACGCTAAAGAACGTCGCTTAAGCTATGTTCGCTTGCAAAAAGGTTTTGAAGACGTAAAATAATTCGTTATTTAACGACTGAGAACTATATGAGGCACCCTTTCAAGGGTGCCTCTTTTGTATGTAATACTATATAGCTAAATGTGTTATATATCATATTATTTAGGTAATAACTGCTTTAAAACGTAGGTAATATACTAGTAATTTGGTATAATGATAAATAACAATGTATATTTTGCATAAAGTTAAACATAGAGGTACATATGGCTAAGGATAATTCACAAATAGCAATGGAAGACATGCAACAAACGATATATAAAGAGTTAGGCTATAAATCCTATCCATTTCCTTTTACAACGCCGGCCTATTTAGAAGCATATGGTGCTCTTGTAGGGCTAAATACTCCACCTGCGAAGACAGCTCGTGTTCTTGAACTAGGCGCTACTTATGGCGGTAATATTATTTCTCAAGCTGTATTTAACCAGAGGCGACCTTTGTAGGCATTGAACTTTCACAAGACCAAGTAGAGAAGGGCAATCAAATTATTTGTGATGTAAAATTAGAGAATGTATCCTTGGTGCAAGGAGATATTTTGAATTTTGACGAATCTATGGGGACTTTCGATTATATTATTGCACATGGATTCTACTCTTGGATCAATGATGAAATGAAGGATAAGCTGCTCAATATTATTTCTAATCATTTGGTGGATAATGGTATTGCCTATGTGTCTTACAATACGTATCCAGGTTGGCATACCATGGAAGAAGTACGTCAGCTCATGCTGTTTGCTAATCGTGGCCAAGATAAGTTGACCCATAAGGAAAAGGTGTTGCGCGGTAAGACCGTAGGCAGTCTTGTGGGTGCTCAGATTCTTAACTATGATAATCTTAAAGAACGAAATAGTAAATTTCTAGGTGCATTGCGCTCTGTCATGCAAAAGGATGACTATTATGTAGGTCATGATCATCTAGAGCCTCATAATGATCCATGCTATTTCTATCAATTCAATGATCATTTGAAAGCGCATGATCTTGCGTATGTATGCGATGCAGACCTTACACTATCTATGGTTCGTACCTATGATGAAAGTATTGCAGCTAAACTTGAGCAATTGGCACCTAATAGTCAAGTGGATCAAGAACAATATTTAGATTTTATACTAGATACGACATTCCGCAAGTCGATTATTTGTAAAGCTAGCGTTGCAAAAGATATCAATTTTGCTGTTGCAAATCCGGCTGAAGTGAATACAATTCCTGTTCGCACTATTGTAAATAGCTTTGTTTTCCAAATTCTCTTTGATGAGGAAGCACTAGAAATGTTTGAAAATGTACTCGTAAGAGATACCTTCCAAGCGCTTATTAAAGATGGTGGTACGTTCAATATGATCGAGGCTCTAGCTATTTTGAAAGCAGCTCATGAGGCAGCTCATGCATCTGATGATGAATTAGAACCTGCTGTATGTAGCTTGTATCGTGCTGTAGTAGAGCATATGATACGTGGTGGTATTCGCTTCTATAAAACATTCCCTGTAAAAGAAGAGTATATGGAGGGCTTATCTTATATACCTGCCCGTTTTACAAACTTTGTAAAAGCTATTGTTCATGGTGGCAGTGAATATATGTATGGAGCAGATATGTTCAATGATGCTATTGGTGATATTTCTGAAGAGGATTTATTATTTATGGAGTTGTTGAACAAACCAAAAGCGAAATCTACGGTAATTAAAAAGATTAAAGAGGCTCTCTTTAGTGCAGATCAGTCTCAAACTACAAAGCATCAAAATGCCATGGCTGAAGCTTTTTATAATGAATTAACAACGCGTATGGAACAATTAGGCTTTATTAGAAGTAAGAAAACAGGTAGTATTTCCTAAGTGATAGCTCCCTTTATTTGATTCTGTTGCTATGGGGCTGTATTATATTCTGCTGATTTTATAGCTAAAATAGAAACCCGTTACACTTATAACATATATATGTATTAAGTGTTAACGGGTTTTGTTTTATATAATTAAATTTACTTTTTATTTTATATTTATTACTTTTAGTTATTTTATATTGCTGAAAAAGTATAGTAAATCGATAATTTTAATGAGGAAAAAAATGAACCGTTCATGAAAGTATGGTATAATGTGTTTGGGTATTTTTGTAAATATCATCCGATGTGTTGTGGATGATTCTATAAATTGTATTAGTTGATAAAGTTGTATTAATTGTATTATTTGTAAAAGGAGTCTTTTATGGCATCTAAAAAGGCAGTTCTAGTATACATACTGGAAATCCTGAAAGACGAAACAGATGCTAATCATACGTTATCTCAAGAGGAGATTCGCAGTATATTAGCCGAACGGTACGAGGTATCCGTCGATCGGAAAACCTTAGGCCGTCATTTAAATGATTTATATGAATCTGGAGATTTTGGTATTCAATGTGAAGAGTCTGCTGTGGGAGCAGATGGCACCATTCGACGTACTGATTTCTATATGATTCATACCTTTGAAGATTCTGAATTGCGGTTATTGATTGATGGTATATTGGCATCTCGCCATATTACTGCATCTCAACGTAAAGATTTAATCGGGCGTGTTGCAAAATTGGGGAGCTCCTATTTTAAGCCTCATGGTATTGATATTGAAAGTAATACAGAGTACCTTCATAGAAGCCAAGATTTATTTCTTAATATTGATCTCATAGAAGAAGCAATACAAAAGGGTAGAAAAATTTCGTTGGCTTATTGCCAACCGGATGTGGATAAGCGATTACACATTAATCTTGGGCCCAGATCATAAGGAACGGAAGTATGTATTTAACCCATTCCAACTAGTAATGAATCGGGGACATTATTACTTGGTGGGGAATCACGAAAATTATGATGACATGTCTACATTACGTGTCGATCGAATTGCACATATTACGGTGCTAAATGAACGTAGAAAACCTTTACGGGAGATAAAGGGATATCAACAACAACGCACCTTTAACGTGTCACAATACGTAAAGGAACATATTTATATGTTCGGTGGTGAATCTATAACTGTTACTTTTAAAGCTAAACGGTCCATTGTAAATCAAATTTTGGATTGGTTCGATGGCAATGTAGAGTTTACGAATATAACAGCTGATAATGTTGTATGCCGTGTACGTGTTAATCATGACGCCTTTAAATATTGGGCGCTCCAATATATGCAAAGTGTAAAAGTGCTTACTCCAGCCTCTTTAGTGACAGAGGTAAAAGCCGCAATTGAGGAAGGTTTACACCAATACTCATAAATAAAAAGCTAGTTGATCGATGAATCAACTAGCTTTTTTTATGTTTCCTTATAGAACGTGCATTTTTTCTGCCTCTCTATAGTCTTTTAGAACGGGACGTGGAGGCAATTTGCCCATGAGGCTTACAATATAGATTGCGATAGAAGAGAAGATGAAGCCTGGCACAATTTCGTATAGGCCAAAGAATCCAAATTGTTTCCAAATGAGTACTGTCAAACCACCTACAACAATACCAGCGATACAGCCGTGACGCGTCATGCGCTTCCAGAACAAAGAGAACAAGATGGCCGGACCGAAGGCTGCGCCGAAGCCTGCCCAAGCATAGGCTACCATTGTCAAAATATAGCTGTCTGGGTCCATTGCCATATAGATGGCAATCAATGCCACTAGAAGTACTACGATACGGCTTACTAATACAAGCTCTTTATCGCTTGCTTTTGGATGGATGATATTAGCATAGAAGTCATTAGAAATAGCAGAGGCTGTTACTAATAATTGAGCAGATGCGGTACTCATAATAGCGGCCAATACAGCGGACCAGATAAGGCCTGCTACAAATGGAGTAAAGAGCCGTTCAGTCATGATGAGAAATACTGTTTCTGCATCAGTGCCTACTAACTTTGTCTGGTAACATGTATACATGACCGATGAGACCTACAGCGATAGCTGCCATAAGGGATAAGATAACCCAAACCATGGCGATGTTCGTAGATTTTCTTAAGCTCTTTTCGCATCAGAGATAGCCATGAAAGCGCACTAGGATGTGAGGTTGACCGAAGTAGCCAAGACCCCAACCAAGAGAAGAAATTAGGCCGATAGCCCAAGTAAACCAATCAGACGGATTACCAAACAAGCTAAGTCCTTGTGGGAACTCATGTTGGATGAGCTGGAATGTTTCTATAAGGGCCACCCATGTACATGGCTGCTGTAATTGGTACTGCCAAGATGGCAAAGAACATTAATGCACCTTGAATACAGTCTGTCCAAGATACGGCGAGGAATCCACCAAGGAAGGTATAGAAATACGACGATACCAGCTGTGATAAAGAGGGATACGGTGTAATCAAGACCAAAGATGGTATTGAACAATTTGCCCCCTGCCACGAAGCCTGATGATGTATAAATCAAGAAGAAAATCAAGATAAATAAGGCGGAAATGACAGCTACCGAATGAGACTGATCGTGGAAACGATTCTTTCAAATAATCCGGTAAGGTTAAGCTATCACTGGCTACCTCGGTATGGTTGCGCAGGCGTCTAGAAACGAATTTCCAGTTGGCCCATGTGCCTAATGTGAGGCCTACGGCAATCCACACACCAGAAATCCCCGTAGTATACGCTAGGCCCGGCACACCCATGAGCATCCAACCACTCATATCTGATGCTTCCGCACTAAGTGCTGTAATCCATGGTCCTAATTGTCGGCCACCGAGGATGTAATCACCAATGCTGTTCGATTTACGATAATAGTAGACCCCGATATACATCATGAGTCCTAGATATAAGGCAAAGGCGATAATAATCATTAAGTTGTCTTGTGTCATGCCTATATAAGACCTCCTTAGGTTCTAGTTATATTCTATAGTATAGTAAATAATTTTTTTATTGTACCACATATTAGTACTTTAGAGGGTAAAAAAATTGGTGATATCAATAAGATTCCTATATTAATCTAGGCTATATACTTTTAGAGATACGCATTAGATTGATTACTTATGAAATCATATATTAATAAGTCCCCATACCGAATGAAATATGATAAAATAAAAGAATGAAAAAACGATATTTCGTATTGAGTGTACGAAATATTTGTCAGTAGTAATCGAAATTAATACTTATATTTTCTGGAACGTGAAAGGAGGACCCTATGGAACAACAGGTAGGCGGAAAACAAGATGTATCTAGACAACATCAAGTTGTGACGAAACAACAAGCATTGCGCATGTTGGAGACCTACTTTGGGTATACCTCCTTTAGACCAGCTCAAGAGGCTCCTATTGCATCCTTGTTGCGGAATGAAGATGTAATTGGAATCATGCCGACAGGGGCTGGGAAGTCTATCTGTTTCCAGATACCTGCGCTCTGTAAGGCGGGCTTGACTATTGTGTTTTCTCCTCTCATTTCTCTTATGAAAGACCAAGTGGATGGTCTCTTGGTGCAGAATATACCAGCAGCGCTCATCAATAGTACACTTACACAATCTGAGTTTAATAAGACCATGTACGAAGTACGTAGTGGTAAGATTAAACTCTTATATATTGCACCAGAGCGGTTGAGCTCTAATTTTTTCTGTAATGTACTGCGAGCGTTACCGATTGCTCAAGTCATTGTGGACGAGGCTCATTGTATCTCTGAGTGGGGTCATGATTTTAGACCGTCTTATCGCCTTATCGGTGAGTGGCTCAATTCATTGCCAAAGAGACCTATCGTGGGGGCTTTCACAGCGACGGCGACGAAATATGTAGAAAACGATATAAAAAAATTTATTAGGCCTAGATAAGGCTAATGTATACGTGACGGGTTTTGATCGGCCTAATTTATCCTTCTCTGTTATCCGCACACCAAAGCGGATGGATTACGTTGTTCATTATGTGCGTCAGCACGCCAATGAAAATGGCATTATCTACTGTGCAACGCGCAAGGATGTAGATCGTGTGTATGAAAATTTAACCCGTGCGGGCATCAAGGTGGGACATTACCACGGAGGACTCAACGATGAGGTGCGCCGTGAAATGCAGAATGCCTACGCAGACGATAAATTGCAGGTTATGGTGGCGACGAATGCCTTTGGTATGGGTATTGATAAAAGCAATGTACGCTATGTACTACATTATCAAATGCCGCGTAATATGGAGTCCTATTATCAGGAGGCAGGACGAGCTGGCCGTGATGGGGCACCTGCTGAATGTATCTTGCTTTATAGTGGGCAGGATGTGCAGGTTCATAAGTATTTAATTGAACAGTCCATCGAAACGCCTGAGCGACAAGATGTGGAGTTACGCAAATTGCAGTCCATGATTGATTACTGTTTCTGCAGTAATTGCTTGCGTAAATATATGCTTAATTACTTTGGTGAAAGCACCGTTTGGACTACTTGTGATAATTGTAGCTCTTGTAAGGGTTCTGCTGATAAGGTCAATGTTACGAAAGAAGCAAAAGCTATTTTCCGTGCCATCATGGGCACCGATGAGCGATATGGGGCATCAATGATAACCTCTATCGTCCGTGGTGAGCGAACGGACCGGATTATGCGTGCTGGCCATGATGCATTGCTTGTCTTTGGCTTACTGAGCAATGTAGATGAAAAATCTATTAAAGGTCTTATTCAGCAGTTTGTAGCATCTGGCTACTTGCGCAGTTCAACGGGAAAATATCCTGTGTTATCCTTAACGGCTGGTGCCGAAGAAGTGTTAGCAGGTCGTAAAGAGGTAGAGGAAATCAGACAACATGTGTCTGTGCCTTCTCGCACTAGTAAGTCTGCTGCCTCTGTGGCACGAGGAAAATCCAGTCCTACATCGGGCGGTTTATTTGAACATTTGCGGCAACATCGCAAGCGCTTGGCTGAAGAAGCGGGCCTTAGACCATATCTTATCTTCCCTGATACAGTACTCATAGATTTGGCAAATTTACGACCTACTACATTAGGTGAGTTTGGCAATGTTAAAGGCGTAGGGGAAGCAAAATTGAAAAAATATGGACTTACCTTTTTGCAGGCCATTGCAGAATATAAGGGATGATAAATTTTACTGTATATATGGTAGTACCATATATTTTTTTAGTATGATAGTACTATATATTTTTAGTAAGATTATCAAGATATATATTAGTATTTTTTGCTTATTATAAATAGATCTAGGGGGATAAATGAGCTTAGCAGATACACAATACCTCGGTATTATTGAAAATATTTTAGATCATGGCATTTATGGTCAAAATCGCACAGGCATTGCAACGTACAAATTGCCTCAACAAATTATGCAATTTGACTTGCAAGAGGAATTTCCAATTTTAACCACTAAATTTGTAGCTTTCAAAACAGCTGTAAAAGAATTATTGTGGATTTGGCAAATGCAGTCCAATGACGTGCGCAAATTGCAAGAAATGAATGTGCACGTATGGGATGAATGGATGCGTGAAGATGGTACTATCGGTAAAGGCCTATGGATACCAAATTGCGAAGTATAAGCAATTAGACAAGCTCATCAAAACTATTAAAGAAGATCCTGATAGCCGCCGAATGATAGTAACCCTTTGGAATATTGAAGATTTAGATGATATGGCGTTGCAACCATGTGCGTATGAAACCTTATGGGATGTAGGGGATGGTTACTTGAACTGCATGCTCATCCAACGCAGTGGCGACATGGGGCTTGGCGTTCCGTTTAACACGGCTCAATATGCGGCATTACAATGTATGATTGCTCAAGTAACAGGTCTAAAGCCAGGTAAATTTACACATGTCATCAACAATGCCCACATCTATGAAAATCACGTAGATGCATTGCGTGAGCAATTAGCACGTCGCAATCAAGCGTTGCCTGCTCCAAAAATTATCGTGAATCCTGAGGTAAAAGACTTCTATGACTTCACACCAGAGGACATTACCTTAGATGGATATGAACATTTAGGTAAATTATCCATGACTGTTGCTGTATAGCATTGTATTCATGACAATTGTTAAATAGCATAATATGTATGGCTATTGCTATATAGTATTGTGTTCATAGCCATTGCTAAATAGTATAATTTATGACTGTTGCCATATAGTATTAACTGAAAGAGGGCAGTATGTTAGCATTAATCGTAGCCGTAGCACATAATCGTGTAATCGGTAAAGATAATACTTTGATTTGGCATTTGCCAAATGATTTGAAATTCTTTAAGGAAAAAACAATAGGACATGTTATTATCATGGGCCGTAAGACCTTTGAAAGCTTACCGTTCTTGTTGCCAAATCGTGAGCATTGGGTAATTACTCGTGATAAAGGCTTTGATGCACCAGAAGGTGTTAAGATTTTCCATAACCCTGAGGCGGCTGCTGAAGCAGCACGTGCTCTTGATGGGGCCTACGTTATTGGTGGCGCTCAAGTATACGAAGCTTTTCTACCTTATGTAGATACTATGTATATCACTGAAGTGGACCACGAATTTGATGGGGATGCATTTTTCCCTGAATTCTCAGAGGATGCTTTCACCATCGAATCCGTAGTAGATGGCGCGGTGGATGAAAAGAACAAATATCCTCATCGTTTTGTAACCTATCGCAGAAAGGCATCTAAATGAGTGAAAGAATGTTTGCCATTATTGGCAGTGAATTAAATGTTAAGCCAAAGCAGGTGCAAGCTGCCGTAGAATTGTTGGACGAAGGCAATACGGTGCCATTTATCGCACGGTATCGTAAAGAGGTGACGGGCGAATTGCAAGATGAGCAATTGCGCACCATTGAAGAACGCATTAAATATTTGCGCAACTTGGAAACACGTCGCCAAGAAATCATTGCATCTATTACAGAGCAAGAAAAGATGACCGACGAGTTGATGAAGTGCTTAGAAGCGGCAACAAAGCTTCAAGAGTTAGAGGATTTGTATTTACCGTACCGTCCTAAGAAACGTACGCGCGCCATGATTGCCCGTGAACGTGGCTTGGAGCCGTTAGCGGAAATGATCCTTAACGATACAGTTATCTCTGGTGATCCGTTAGAGATCGCAAAAGAATACATAACAGAAGAGGTTCCTACGCCAGAGGATGCCATACAAGGTGCTTCTGATATCGTAGCGGAAATCGTCAGCGATAGTGCAGACTTCCGGGCGTACTTGCGTAAGAAGATGTGGAATGAAGGCTTTATTCAAGCTGAATTGAGCGGTGAAGAGGAAGAACAACAACAATTCTTGCAATACGCTGAATATGCTGAGCCCGTACGTCAAATGCCGTCCCATCGTATCTTGGCGGTAAATCGCGGTGAAAAATTAGGTGCTTTGAAATTAGCTCTAACTGTACCAGGTGACACCTATATTGCTTATATGTTACAAAAGTTAGAGAAATCCGAAGTCGATCTTCGCAGAGTATAAAGCGGCTGCTGTAGCTGATGCGTACAAACGTCTTATTTTCCCAGCTTTAGAGCGTGAAATTCGCAATGAATTGACGGAAAAAGCCGATGAGCAAGCTATCAAGGTATTTGGTGTAAATCTTAAAAATCTATTGTTACAACCACCATTGACTGGACATGTTATCATGGGCCTTGACCCTGGTTACCGTACTGGCTGTAAAATGGCGATTATCGATCAACAAGGCAATGTGCTCGATTACGGTGCGTACTATTTAACAAATAGTGAAAAGCTTCGCAAGGAAGCTCAAAAGGTATTGGCTGATAAAATCCGTAAGTTTAAGGTTACTCTTTTATCTATCGGTAATGGTACTGCATCCTATGAAACAGAGCAATTTGCGTCTACTATGATTGAAGAGGAACAATTAGATTGCCACTATATCATTACTAATGAAGCGGGCGCATCTGTGTACTCAGCATCTAAATTGGCTATCGATGAGTTACCAGATTTAGACGTTACCATTCGAGGTGCCGTATCTATTGCACGCCGTGTACAAGATCCATTGGCTGAATCTGTTAAAATCGATCCTAAATCTATCGGCGTAGGTCAATATCAACATGATGTAAATCAAAAACAATTGACACATACCTTAGACCAAGTAGTTGAAACTGTAGTAAACCACGTTGGGGTAGAGCTAAATACTGCATCTCCAGCTATCTTGCAACATGTTGCAGGCATTTCTAGTGCGGTGGCTAAAAATATTGTTGCATACCGTCAAGAGAATGGTGTGTTTAAAAGCCGTAAGGAATTGCTAAAAGTACCTCGTTTAGGCCCTGCAGCCTTTACACAATGTGCTGGTTTCTTGCGCTTACAACACGGTAAAAATCCACTGGATAATACATCCGTCCATCCAGAGTCTTATGAATTGGCAGAGCGCATCATTGGTGAATTAGGCTTTACCTTAAAAGACTTACAAGATAAATCTCAATTAGAAGCATTGCAAGTAAAATTACCTCTTGTGGATGCCGATAAAATGGCTGCCAAGCTTGATGCGGGCGTGCCGACTGTTCGGGATATCTTGGCGGCTCTTGCAAAACCAGGTCGTGATCCTCGGGAAGATTTACCGGCTCCGCTTACTAGAAAGCACGTAGTGAGCCTAGAAGATATTAAAGTAGGCACCATTGTAAAAGGTACCGTTCATAACGTAGTTGATTTCGGAGCTTTTGTAGACTTTGGGCTTAAAACGAATGGTTTATTACACCGCAGCGAGCTTTGCAATAGCCGTCAACATCCATCAGATGTGCTTGCTGTAGGTGATATTATCGAAGCTCAAATCATTTCTGTTGACGTAAAGCGCAATCGCATCGGTCTGTCTGTAAAAGCATTACAACCAGAAAAACCAAAGAATAACGATAATAACCATAATAGAAATAATAATGGTCAACGTCGAAATAATGATAACCGAAATAACAACCGTAATAATGGCGGACGTCAAAATGATAATCACCATAATGGTTCTCTTAATAATGGGGAATCGTCGAAACTGATAATTTCTTAGAAGACTAGTTAATCTACATTAATAGATTTTAAATGATAGTCATTCTTGACTAAAAGTCATTATACGAAAAACCCGCACCCTCTATGGTTTTTAGAGGGTGCGGTTTTTCTATATAGCTAAAAAAACTATGTATATTAATCGCAGAACAGATATATCGAAAATGATATATCTGATTGAAAAAAATTAGATATAGGGAGTATGATGAAACCATAGAGGGAAATTCCTCAAATCATATTCCTAAAGAGGAGGTAATGCAATGAGCTTGAACCTTAAAGAAAGATATGGACTTTTAATTAATAATGAATGGGTAAAGGCATCTGACGGTGCTGAATTTAATGTATATAACCCTGCTAATGGCGAACAACTCGCTATCTGTGCAGAGGCGACGAATGATGATGTTGATAAAGCTGTAGAGGCTGCAACAGAAGCTTTCAAAACATGGAAAAAAGTTTCTCAAGTAGAACGTGCTGATTATTTATTAAAAATTGCGGATGCTATCGATGCTCATAAAGAAAATTTGGCGCAAGTTGAAACATACGACAATGGTAAACCTATCCGCGAAACATTGAATGTGGATATTCCACTTGGGGCTGACCATTTCCGTTATTTTGCAGGCGTGCTTCGTTCCGAAGAAGGCTCTGCACAAGTATTTGACGAAAATACATTGAGCCTTATCGTTCGCGAACCAATTGGGGTTGTAGGCCAGGTAGTACCTTGGAACTTCCCATTCCTAATGGCCGCTTGGAAATTGGCGCCAGCTCTTGCAGCAGGTTGTACAGTTGTAATCAAACCTTCTAGCCATACATCTCTTAGCCTTTTGGAACTAGGCGACATTTTGAAAGAAATCTTGCCTCCAGGCGTTGTAAATATCGTAACAGGTAAAGGTTCTAAATCCGGTCAATATATCCTTGATCATCCAGGCTTCAGCAAGTTAGCTTTCACAGGCTCTACAGAGGTAGGTCTAGATGTATATAAAGCAGCATCTGAACGTTTGATTCCAGCGACATTGGAATTAGGTGGCAAATCTGCGAATATCTTCTTTGAAGATGCAAACTGGAAACAAGCTCTTGATGGGGCAATGCTCGGCATCCTCTTCAACCAAGGCCAAGTATGTTGCGCAGGTTCCCGTATCTTCGTACAAGATACAATTTATGATAAATTTGTAGCTGAACTTTCCGCTTTATTTGATAAAGTAAAAGTTGGCTTACCTTGGGAAGAATCTACACAACTTGGTTCTTTGATTTACGAAGATCAAGTTAACAAAGTACTTAGCTATGTAGACCTTGCAAAAGAAGAAGGTGCTCGCATTGTAGCCGGTGGTGTGCGTGTTACTGATGGCGAACTTGGTAAAGGTTGCTTTGTAAGACCTACACTAATCGCAGATGCTACAAATGATATGCGTGTAGCTCGCGAAGAAATCTTCGGTCCTGTAGCAGTTGTCATCAAATTCCACAGCGAAGAAGAAGTTATAGAACAAGCAAATGACAGCTTATACGGCCTTGGCGGTGGCGTATTTACTCAAAACATCAACCGTGCTATCCGCGTAGCTCGCGGTATCGAAACAGGTCGTATGTGGGTAAATACATATAACTCTATCCCAGCTGGCGCACCATTGGTGGTTACAAACAATCCGGTATCGGTCGTGAAACACACAAAGTTATCCTTGAGCATTACACTCAAATGAAAAATATCATCGTAAACTTGAGCGATAAACCATCTGGTTTCTACGATTTAGATTAATAACATATAAACTTCTCCGATGAACTATAACAAAGAGGCACCTCGAAAGAGGTGCCTCTTTATTAATATTGAGATAAACGGAATATTTTTTTCTATACGCCTCTGGTGCATTAGAACCATCAGAAGGTTTTATAATAACTCTAATATATATATCTTCTTTGAAGTCTGGATATGTTGTTGCATATTCTTTGCAGAATTGATCCATTCGATTGTAAAAATTTGTTACATCTTGGTTTTGTATGGCCGAATAGGGAATAGGCATTTCAATATACAAAGAAGATGTATCGTATGTAGCATAGGATAACTCCTCTTCTGTTATATAGTTTTTCATTAATGGGAATGCAGTTATTAACGGAATGTTGGTTATCAGTATTCGCTCCACTTGTGGTACAACAGGTGCAGAGGTATGCAAGGCTTCAGATATTTCAATGGGCATTTGTGGATATTTGTCAAAGGTGACTTGCCATCTATTGTTCCTATGAGACTCTAAGTGATATGTTAGATTAGGATAATCCTCATTTATATATTGTTGTACCTCATCTTCACTATAATGTGAGAGAAGATGACAACCCGTTGTTAGTATGAGGGATAGTATAATCAGTGGAAATAATATAAATCGTTTTAGGGCAAAAGGTTTCATTGTATATTCCTTTTATACTACTTTAGAAAGTTTAGTAAATCGTAATTGCTTAACAGGCACGTTTAATTTATTGGCGGAATTTTTGGAGTACATTTTGGAGTACACTGTTTTTAATTATATTATATCTAAATTAAATGTTTACTCATATAGCTGATTAATACCACACAACTCTCAATAAACCATAATAAAGAAGCAGCCCGAAAGAGGCGCCTTTTTTTGTACTTAACAATAGTCTATTATATGTAAAAAGTATAGGGTATGTTATAATTGTAGTCACATGAAATCGTGTTATTTAGAGAGGGTTATTATGAATTTGAAGAGAGTAATTAAATGGATTGGATATATTGTTGCCATAATGGTAGTGCTTTATATCCTCATATTGGGAGTATTGATATATTTCTTGGCAAGTGGAGACTTTAAAAATAGTCTGATTTATTTAAGTGACCTTCAAGAGAGTGGATTATATTATGGCAATGAAAACCGTAAGATTGCTGATAATGTAGTTGCTGTTCATGAGGTGGATAATAAACTTTATTATATAACTTTAGACGGTATTGGTATTTTTTTGATGAAAATGTAAGTTTGTTAGATGCTTGGAATAAAGATATTAATAAATATAACACTTTCATTCCTCGGATAGATGCTAAAGAAACGCAATTTAATGTGAGTCTTGATGAGTTATATCCTAATATTTCTAGTCTTGATGAAAGTGATAGAGATATATGGAATGAAATCTTTTTGATAGTGAGAAACGATATACAGGTCCACACGCTGGATATACTATAAAGCTACCTTTCTATGTATCATATAGAAAGGAAGATATGGTTACATAATGATATAGTAGATCTTTCTACAGGAACTATTATTGGTAAGTATGGTAGTGAGCATATTTATAGAAACAACGCTTATTATAATTTTGAATTCAGAAAATTGACTAAAATTGATTTTTTTCTCAGAAAAACTATATATAGCTATTATTCTGATAGTCTTGATATCGGTCGGTTTAGCAAGAATAATGCAGATGATGAGAGATATGAATCTTATGCACGAAATGAGCTAAATAAAGTAAGAACGAAAGACATAGAGGTATTAACTAATTTACTAAATCAACGATTCATCGTGTTTAATTCCTTTAACGAGTTTTCTGATTTTGATAAAATTACCTTTGAAGCATTAACCATTGATGCAATTAAAAAAATCGGAAGGCATTGCAGTTAGGGCCGTTAGAAAACCAGACACTTCGTCAGTATTTGAGTCGGTAACCATATAGTGGAAGGTGGAAGATGAATAAACTTGAAATATTAGGATATATTTGGATTTTTATATCTATATCCTTATCTATGGGGTTATATAAACTTGAGATCAGTAAACGTGTCATTGATGAAGAATATGAATATATCAAAAAAACATAGAGCTTTTTGGCGATTTAACCAAGTATTTAGCAATAATTGCAATTGTAAGTATAGTTCTATTAAATTTTAAATTTCTAATTGACAAAGATTATGTATTTATGGCCCGCTTTGGTGTTGCTTGGGGCGTATTCGTACTTTTTTTATAATGTGTACAGGTTTTTATCAAAAAGCGGAATAGTTTGTATTATAAACGTGGCCTTTTTGCTATTTTTCTATATTATTTGGTATTGCTGGTTTAGGTTATGCATTAAAGAATATGTTCTTTTAGTAGTAAATATATCAATTCAGATTTTATCAATATAGTGTTGTTTTGTGTGGGCACTTATGGAATGATTTTTTTAGAAATAAAAAAATGATTAAAGGACAGTATAATTCATGATTCAATTAGATTATCTATTAATTATAGGAATATTGCTTAGTGTTTTGCTTTTTTTCTTTTTGGTTGGCGTATTTTACTATAGTAAATCTAAATTTTTTTAAAAGGGACTCAATATTTGGTTTTTTTAATAATACTTAGCGTTTTATTAAGTTATTTATTATATCCCTTATATGAACTGACAGATTATAGAGAAGAATTTACGACATTAGTTATTATTGCTGCGATAATCATTAAAAATAATTATCAATTTATCTATATTTATGATCACTGATAAAATAAGAACGAAATGGATTTCTAAATTAATTTTGATTCTATGGGTTGTTCTTGTTGAATGCTTGTATATACCTATTCATTTGTCATATCTTGTTTTGTTATGTGTATCAGGTGGAATTGTGTTGATTGAACATTTTAAGGGGAAAAGAAATCCTATTTAGCTTAGATTCAGAATTACTTTTATAGCGCTCGCCCTCGAAATATGATATACTACTTAAATGCGCATAGTTCGTGCGCGATAGGAGGAAACACATTTAGATGTTAGAAAAATTTGAACAATTAATGATTAGCGAACCTGTTCTAAGAGCGTTAAACGATATGGGCTTTGAAGAGCCTACGCCAATTCAACAGGAAGCTATCCCAGTTGCCATGAGCGGTAAGGACATGATCGGTCAAGCTCAAACAGGTACTGGTAAGACAGCAGCATTTGGCTTGCCTGTATTGGAACGCGTAGACGGGAATGAGCGTCACGTTCAAGTAGTTATTTTATCCCCTACACGAGAATTAGCTATTCAAGTAGCTGAAGAGCTTAACAAAATGGCTCAGTACACGAATATCACAGCACTACCAATCTACGGTGGTCAAGATATTAATCGTCAGTTCCGTGCCTTGAAAAAGAACCCTCAAATCATCGTTGCCACTCCTGGCCGATTGATGGATCATATGGATCGTGGTTCTATTAAATTTGACCATGTGAAAGTTGTGGTATTGGACGAAGCCGACGAAATGTTAAATATGGGCTTTGTTGATGATATCAATAAAATCTTGGGTGCTATCCCAGAAGACCATCAAACATTGTTGTTCTCTGCTACGATGCCTAAAGCTATCCAACAATTAGCTGAAACATATTTGACAGAGCCAACATTGATCCGCATGAAACCGACTCAAGTTACGATGGACTTGATCGAACAATACTATATCGAAGTGCAAGACCGTCAAAAATTCGATGTTCTTTGTCGTTTGTTTGATATCCAAACACCTGAACTTGCTATTATTTTCACGCGTACGAAACGTCGTGTTGATGAAGTGACAGAAGGTCTTAAGAAACGTGGTTACATGGCGGAAGGCATCCATGGCGACTTGTCTCAACAAAAACGGGACAGCGTAATTCGCCAATTCCGCGAAGGTACCATTGATATTCTCGTGGCTACAGATGTGGCAGCTCGTGGTCTTGATATTTCTGGCGTGTCTCACGTATATAATTATGATATGCCTCAAGATCCTGAAAGCTACACACACCGCGTAGGTCGTACAGGTCGTGCCGGTAAAGCAGGTCAAGCTTTCACGTTCGTTATCCCTCGTGAAATGGAGCATTTACATGCTATCGAACGTTTAACAAAACGTAAAATTGCACGTCGTCGTGCACCTTCATTAGGTGAAGTTCTTGAAGGTCAACAACGTTTGGCAATTGAAAGCCTCGTTGAAATGACAGATAATTTAGAAGCATTGGCGCCTTTCAAATCTAGTGCTGAGGAATTGTTGAATGATACAGATTCCGTAACACTTTTGGCGGCAGCTCTTAAATTGTTAACAAAAGAACCAGATACTACTCCTGTAAATATTACAGAAGAAAAACCATTGCGCGTACGCCGTCGTCGTGAAAGTGGTCGTAGTGATCGTCGCCGTCGTGATGGTAATCGTCGTCGAGATGACCGCCCACGTCGCAGTCGCGATGATCGTAGAAGTGATCGTCGCAATGACCGTAAAGGTGACCGTCGCAGAGATGATCGTAAATCTGATCGTCCGCGTGGAGAGAAAAAAACTCGCCATCAAAGTGAAGGTTTTAAGCCTTACTTTAAAGACTAATAGGATGTGGATTGCTTCTGGGCAATCCACATTTTTTATTACTTAATAGTTAATACTATTTATCTTGATAAGTGTTGATAATTTTGATATAATAAATAATAATTATTTCTTGTAAACGGTCGATAATGGCCTATGCCTTATAGATTTCCAAGTGGAGAAAGGTAGATTATTATGGATATCGCACAAATTTTGCGTAGTCAGGGGTTTAAAGTAACCCCACAACGTATTGCGATTTATGATGCTTTGCGTGGTCATCATGATCATCCAACAGCAGAGATGTTGTATCATACGTTGCGCCCAGAACATCCAAGCATGAGCTTGGCTACAGTGTATAAGACGATGGAGATTTTTGAAAAAATCGGTCTTGTTAAAATTCTAGAAGTTGGTGATGAGCGCGCTCATTACGATTGGGACACACAAGCTCATTCCCATATCCGTTGCATTCGTTGTAATAAGGTAGAGGACATGATGGGCATTGATTTGAAAGCTATCAAAACGATTGCTGATCAAGGTAGTGAATATCAAATCACAGGTCAACATATTACCTTCGAAGGTGTTTGCCCTGAGTGTGCAAAAAAAGAAAGTCATTAATAGATAACCCCTGTTGTTGAAGGGCTCCTTCACGGCAGGGGTTATATTAGTTATCATATATCTTTATCTATTAGTGTTATAGAATAGCTATAGTAACAAAAATAGCTATAAGCATAATACAATAGATATTAGAGTTAGGCGTTTTATAATTATAAAATTGTAGAAATCGTATAGTCATATATAGAGGAGTATTATGTTTGTAATAGGCAGTCACTTATCAATTAGCAAAGGTTATTTACATATGGGCAAGGAAGCGACTAAAATTGGGGGCAATACGTTCCAATACTTTACGCGCAACCCTCGCGGTGGTAGCATGCGAGCTCTCGATGTTGAGGATATGAATAACCTTAGTATATATATGAAAGAACACAACTTTGGTACCTTGTTGGCCCATGCACCGTATACTTATAACCCATGTGCCGCCAAAGAGGATTTACGCGCTTTTGCGAAGCAATCTATGATGGAAGATTTAGAGCGTATGGAATATTTGCCAGGTCAAATGTATAACTTTCACCCTGGTAGCCATGTGAAGCAAGGCGTAGATCAAGGTATTGAGTACATTGTAGAGTGCTTGAATGAAATCTTATTCCCAGGTATGAAGACAACAGTCCTCTTGGAAGTAATGGCTGGTAAGGGTACAGAAATTGGCTCTCGTTTTGAAGAAATTGCACGCATCATCGATGGCGTAAAACTAAAAGAGTACATGGGTGTGTGTGTTGATACTTGCCATATTCACGAAGGGGGTTATGATATCGTACATAATCTCGATGGCGTTATTGACGAGTTCGATCGAATTGTAGGTCTTGATCGTTTGAAAGCCATTCATTTGAATGACTCTAAAAATCCTATGGGTGCTCATAAAGATCGTCATGAAAAAATTGGGGAAGGACATATTGGTATCGATGCTATTGCTCGCGTTGTAACACATCCTAAATTGACGAACTTGCCATTCTATTTGGAAACACCAAATGAATTGGACGGTTACGCAAAGGAAATTGCTATGCTACGTTCTATCGTAGAGAATCAATAATCAAGCTAAAAATATGGCTTTAGTTATATAATTCTTTGTATAGCTACATTTATATAAAGTATAGGGAGAGCTGGAAAGGGGGACAAAATGCGTTTTTTTACATACTGCCGATTGGCATTTAGGGACGTATTTTTTTATGGTCAGTACTTAACAGAGGACCAAGCTCATGTGTTGGAACATCAGTTCTTTTACTATTTTGAAAGATGAAAAACATCGATGGCATATTGCTAGCAGGGGATATTTTTTTCGATAGAGCGGTGCCACCCATTGAAGCTATCGAATTGTGGGACTCCATCATCACTCGTCTCGCTATGGACTACAAGGTACCTTTCTTTGTGGTGAGTGGTAATCACGATGGGGCGGAACGTCTTGAAGTGGGACGCTCTATGTTGAGTCAATCGGGTATCCATATTTGGGGCTCTCCTCATCACGCGTTGATGCCTTTTGAATTTGAAGGGACAGATGGCAAGGTGGCAATTTGTCCTATGCCTTTTAGTGAACCCCGGCGCATAGGAGAGGCTTTATTTGCTGATGTAGAGGCTACTAATGCAGAATCTACCGATACTGAAATTGCTGACATAGTAACACAGTGTTATGAGCAAAATTGCGAAAGCGCTTTGAATCTTCACAATTATGACCAAATGTATCAGGCTTGGAGCGACCACTTGTATAAACAAGTACCTAAGGGGATGCGCAGTATCGCTATTAGCCATGCTTTTGTTATGGGCGGTGAAGTAGGGGGTTCAGAGCGTACCTTGTCTGTAGGTGGCAGCGAACAGGTAAATCCTCAAGTCTTTAAAGACTTTCACTATACTGCCTTGGGACATTTACATGGGCCTCAACGAATGGGTGCAGATTATATTCGCTATAGTGACTCTCCATTAAAATATTCCTTTGATGAGCATATGCAGAAGAAGTCTTTCACCATCATTGATATGGATGCAAAGGGGAAAAGTAGATATTAGCACCATTCCTGTAGAAGCGAAGCGTGACGTAGTTATTTTTAGAAGGTTATTTTTGAAGACTTTGCTAAATGATAAAGGAATTACAGGCTAAACATAAAGGGATGATTATGTACAGGCCCGACTGCTTGATACGATGCCTATTATGGATGGGAATGGCTAAAGCTGCGCCAAGTGTATCATCGTTGTATGACCATTGATTTAGTTGGTCGAGTGGCAACGCCTATGGCAGATATGGGATGAAGCTGTATTTCAAAGAGTTAAATGAGCGTCGATCTATTTAATCAATTTGCCGAAACTGTATGGAAAGGAACCATTAACAGAGCGAGAACAACAATACATCAACTCTGTATGGGACCGAATTCTTAAAGGAGGACTAAATGAAGCCTATATCATTTAACTATAGAAGCCTTTGGTCCGTACCGTGATTCGGTCACCTTTGGACTTTTAATGAGCTTCAAAGACCATTCCATGTTTCCTCATCTGCTGGTCCTACAGGGGGCAGGGAAAACATCGATACTAGATGCCATGGTGTATGCCTTGTATGGTGAGCCGAGTGGAGAGGTGCGCAAAACAGATGCTATTCGCAGTGACTTTGCAGAACCTCATCGTATGACGCGTGTCGATTTCTCCTTTGCTATTGGTGATGCTCAGTATCGTGTTGAAAGATTGCCGAAAAAGCAGATGGTAGCGAAAGAAACGTGGTACAGGGTATGCGTGAGCAGAATGCTAGTGCTACTGTATACGAGAAATGAAAGGATGGGTGAGTGGAAGGTCATTGCCACTTCTGCTGCTCGCTATTCGCGATACTAGTTCAACGAAATCATAGGCTTTCGGAAGGATCAATTCTTACAAGTGGTTCTATTTACCTCAAGGGGAATTCCGAAAAGTTGCTAGTAGCCTCCACCAGTGAACGGGAAGAGTTATTACATACACTTTTTTTAGAACGGAGTTATATCGAAAGATTACAAGATGCACTTAAAAGCTACTTATGATGACGCAAAAGCAGGGATTGAAGAAAAATCTAACAAAACAAAACTGCATTTACTGCAATCCATTCCACATGATGAAGATACACCAGTACTAACCATTGAGCATGTGCGTGAGCTTTATTAGAAACATAGAGAGCCCACACCGAGATGCTCTTGTTATTGAACGTGATAAAGGCTGTAACTGTAGTGGAGCAGTTTCAATACGTTGCGAAATCAGTGGGCTTTATATAATCAGGCTACAACAATCTCTTGCAGAGGCTACCTCAAAACTAGACCTCGTGAAAGCAAGAGAAAGCGGAGCGTGCTAGATCTACGTGAAAAGGTTCAGTTCCTTAACTCTTTAACACCAAGCTATGAGTTATATAAACAGTATAGTGATAAGCAGTCTGTGTTAAAAAAACCTTGGATACAGTCACTTTCAGAGGCTGAAAAGAACATGTGAGACAGTGCAACTCAACATGAGTCTAAATGTTTAGAGGCTCATGCAGTGACTTAGAAGCTCAAGCTGAAAGTATACAAGCTAAAACGAACTACGTTTGGCTCAAATTTGCAACAACAATCAGAGAAAGTTTAATGAATTAGCATGTATTGAAAATAAGGAACTGAGCACATTACAGAGTAACTTTAGTAAAGACATTAGACCGTGAGAAAAAGCGAAGCTGCGTTAGCTAAACAACGGACAGCTAGTAAAAGACTTTAGAAAGACGACTTAGTAAGTTTGCGTACAGCAGCAGTTACAAGGTAATAGCAAAAACGTTTAGAGATCTATTTACTCGTTATTCAAGAACAGTTAAAGTCATTTGCATACGATATTCTGAATTGGTTGCTAGAGAAACTAGTAAGGTTCAAAAAATGATATCGATGCTAAAGATCAAAGACATTAGTGACGCTTTAGATGAAATCCGTAAAGGATTTGCAAAGGTACAGCTTGAACGATTAGAACATCTGATGGCAGAAGGGCGTGCCTTTGAACTCGTTCATTTAGTCGTAGATAATGAACCTTGTCCTGTATGTGGCTCTACAGAGCATCCACAGTTGGCAGCTAAGCCTGAGTTGTATCCGACTAAAGGAGGAGATAGAAGAGGCTCGCAAAAGTCCCGTGATCGTGAGTTACAAAAAGCAAGCTAGTGAGAGTGGTCAGAAAGAAAACGTTAGTTCTTCGTCTACATGAGTTAGATCAGCAAATTAAAGACCAAGTTTCTCAGCTGAAGTCATCTATGGAGGGCTTTTTCAGAAGATGCTTTTGCTATCTATTCAACAAGACTTTGTTATCCAAAATGGAAGAGCTTACAGCTTTGCGTGAGTGATACTGAATGTTGAGCAACACTATAGCTAACACTGAGGATGACCTCAGTGCGGCTAAAGATACACTAGCGAAATTGGAGATGGCTCATAAGGAACTACTTGATAACTTGCACAATTTAGAGGTTCAGATTAGTACTGTTCAGGCTAAGATTGATGCTCTTTCTGAAAGCTTACCAACTACGGATGTAGCTGCATGGCATAAAGAGATAGAATCATTGGCGTCTGTGCTTACAGACTACGATGAACAGGTGAAAGTTTGTAAAGTAAATCTAGATTCTGCTAGAGAAGTACTCAATGCTAAACGGGGACGTCTAGAAACCTTATCTGCTCAAGTGCAGGAAGAAACAAAAAAATTTGATGTACTTTATCAAGACTATGTAGAATCATTGCAATCGATTTCTTTATCTGAAGATGATTTTATAGATGCGTTGGATGATTATAAGGCTTTAGATACGTTTAGAAATGAGTTGCATGCATTGGACGAGGCTTTCAATAAGGCTCAAGCTGTATATGATGCGGCCTTAAAGCATGCTCAATCTGTAGTGGAGCCAAGCGATACGGTTTCCAATGAAGTATATGATGCAGCAGTAGAGCAGCGTGATGATTTAGTGGGTTCTCTTGCGGCTTGGGATAAAGAAACGAAACATATTGAAACAACACTAGCTTCCCTAGAAACATTTGAACAAGCTATGGGCGAAGCCCGTGAGGAAGTGACTTTCTTAAGTCGTCTAAATGACTTGGCAAATGGCGGTGAACAAGGGTTTAAAAATGTAACCTTTGAGCGCTACGTACTGGGGGCTATCTTAGATGAAGTCGTATATGCAGCTAATTTACGGCTTCAAACGATGAGCCGTAATCGCTATTCCTTAGAACGTTCTGACTATACTGTTGGTGGACGGGGCAAACAAGGCCTTGATTTGGCCGTTATGGATGCTTTCACAGGTCAGTCAAGACCGGCGAACACCTTGTCTGGTGGTGAAACCTTTTTGGCATCGATGGCTCTTGCCTTAGGTCTTGCGGATGTCATTCAAAGTTATGCAGGTGGTATTCATATGGATACGATGTTTATCGACGAAGGCTTTGGTACTTTAGATCCAGATACATTAGAACTTGCCATGGAAACATTGGTACAATTACAATCTTCTGGACGCCTCATCGGCATGATTTCTCATGTACCTGAATTAAAGACTCGTATACCTGCCCACTTAGAGGTCACACGCGGTGATGATGGCAGTACAGCAAAATTTGTGATTAACTAGCTATAGAATTGCCAAATGTGATACTATTAAAAGAGGAGAATTCCTACAAAAACATACTGGAATTAATTAAGGAGGTCCTATGAAGTTTTCATTTGCTCATAATAATATAAATGTTAAGGATCTTGATAAGAGTTTAGCATTCTATAAAGAGGCCTTGTTGCTTGAGGAATCTCGCCGTTTAGAAGATCCAAGTGGTGCTTTCACTCTTGTATATTTAAAAAGTCCATATACAGCGCATGAACTAGAACTTACATGGTTGCGCGACTGGGATCGCCCTTATAATTTAGGGGACAATGAATTCCATTTAGCATTTTATGTAGATGACTATGAAGCAGCTCTAAAAAAACATAAAGAGATGGGCGTTGTAGCGTACGAAAATGCTGATATGGGTATTTACTTTATTGCTGATCCAGACGGGTATTGGACAGAAATCATTCCAGCAGGTAAATACTAATGGAATATATGTTAACTCGTTTAGAGTGGCTGGTTGGTCCTGATAAAATCAAAACCTTAAAAGATACGTCTGTGGCTCTCTTTGGTGTTGGCGGCGTTGGTGGCGGTGCCCTTGAGGCACTAGTTCGAGCGGGTGTGGGACGCATCGTTCTTATCGATGGCGACTCTATTGCACCAAGTAACTTAAACCGCCAAATGATTACGACTCATGACACAATTGGAGAGCGCAAGGTAGAGGTAGCAAAGGCACGAGCACTTTCTATTAATCCCGATGTAGTGATAGAAACTCATGATATTATGTATACTGAGGAAAACTACCCTGGATTTATTCAAAGCTTGAACGTTGATTATGTAATCGATGCCATCGATATGGTAACGGCAAAACTTAATATTATTGAGGTGTGTCAACGTGAAAGCATCCCTGTTATTTCTTGTATGGGCGGCGGCAATCGCTTTTACCCTGAAAAACTTATGATTGCTGATATCAATAAGTCTCATACATGTCCTTTGGCGCGCGTTATGCGTCGGGAGCTCAAAAAACGGGGTATTAAAAAGCAATTAGTTTTATTTTCTACAGAAAAACCGACAAAACCACAGTTCCGCGGCGAAGCAACAAGCCCTGGTACATGTAGTTTTGTGCCACCAGTGGCAGGTTTTATATTAGCAGCACATGTGTTGCGTACAATTTTGGAGGTACCTGAACAATGAAAAAAGCAAAAATCCATATGGCTGACGGCGGCGATATCGTAATTGAATTATTTGATAAAGAAGCTCCTGGCACAGTACAAAACTTCATTGACTTGATCAACAAAGGTTTCTATAATGGCCTTCGTTTCCACCGTGTAATCCCTGGCTTCGTAGCTCAAGGCGGTTGCCCTAATGGCAATGGTACAGGTGGTCCTGGTTACACAATTAAAGATGAATTGATTGGCAACCCACATAAACATGAACGTGGTGCATTGTCTATGGCTCACCGTGGTCCTAATACTGGCGGTAGCCAATTCTTTATCGTATACGAACCACAACCTCACTTGGATGGTGTACACACTGTATTCGGTAAAGTAATCGAAGGTATGGACGTAGTTGATGGTATTCATCAAGGTGCCATCATGGAAACTGTTGAAGTAATCGAAGGTTAATCTCATGAATGATGTATCTATTAAACATCCAGAATGGCTATATATTGATGTAAATGGTAAACATCATATGGGTATGACCAAGAATGGTTCACTGATGAGTGGCAACGCTTGTCTGGTTGTGGTCCCACATCGGCATCACAAGTATTGGGTTATTCGCTATTTAGGGATGGCTTATTAGATCTGGAAACCACATCCGATCAAACGCTTGCTTTAGAACGGATGAACTTAGTTTGGAAATATGTAAAGCCACGCTTTGGTGGTGGTGTTTATAAAACTCAATGGATGGAACGTGGGCTTACTCGTTTACTGGAGGATAAAGGCCTGTCTTATGATGTACATATGTTGAATGTATCTCCGTTCTGCGCATCTCGTGTAGAGGTGGAGGCTGCAGCTCAGTTTATTCATGATGCATTGGCACAAGATGTGCCTGTAGCATTTTTGAATCGTCATAAGGGTAAAGAAAAAGCCCTTTATACATGGCATTGGGTTCCAATTCACAAGATATTTATGGATGGCGATGATATTCGCTGTGGCATCTTTGATGAAGGTGAAATCCGTGATTTCTCGTTAGCAAATTGGATGAAAGACACTATTTTAGGTGGCGGTTTCTGTTATATTAGTCGTAAAGATTAAGAAACAGAGCAATTAACGTAATATACATACGCATCGCAATCATCTGCGGTGCGTATTGTAGTATAAAAGTAGGAGGTACTACATGAGTCAATGGATTACAGAGGAACAAACTCCTCATTTACGTCTTAGCGCTGAAGCAGAAGAAGTATTATACTCTGGTGAATCTGAGTTCCAAAAAATTGAAGTATTTAAATCTAAAGAGTACGGTACGATGCTCGCATTAGATGGTGTATTCCAAACGTCTGAGCGTGAAGAGTTCATCTACCATGAAATGATGAGTCATGTTCCATTGTTTTTACATCCAAATCCTGAACGTGTATTGATCATCGGTGGCGGTGATGGTGGCGTAGCTAGAGAATGTGTACGCCATGATTGTGTAAAAGAAGTAACAATGGTTGAAATCGATGGTAAGGTTGTAGAGTTGGCTAAACAATATTTACCAACTATTGCTAAAGCTATGATTGAAAACCATCCTAAATTAACTGTAAAAATTGGTGATGGCATTGGTTTCATGGCAGAAGCAGAAGATTACTATGATGTAATTATCGTAGACTGCTCCGACCCAATCGGTCCTGGTGAAGGTTTATTTACTGAAGAGTTCTATAAGAATACATTAAAAGCTCTTAAAAAGGATGGCTTATTTGTACAACAAACAGAATCTCCTATGTTGCATCAACCGCTTGTTGAAAAAGTGTTTGGTTACGTAAATAATCACTTCCCAATTGCGCGTTTGTATACTGCATTTATTCCAATTTATCCTGCAGGTATGCATTGCTTCACATTGGGTTCCAAAACATTTGACCCATTAACATGGACACCAAATCGTGAACAAAACTTTGAAACTAAGTACTATAATGCTGAAATTCAAAAGGCTGCTTTTGCTTTGCCAAATTTTGTAAAAAACTATTTGCCAACGAAGTAAATAATATGTATAATAGGGGAGCACCATTTGTAAGGTATAACTTATGGATGTGCTTCCTTATTTTTCTGAGGAGAAAGAGTTTATATTGGGGATAACATACTTTTTCATTTTATTTGTAAAAGTTAAATGAAATTGAGAAAAAGGTGTTGACACAAATCTCTAGAACAGATATAATTCTCTTTGTTACGAAGACAACGTCTTCGATACCTACAAGGTGGTGGGTATGGTGAAGCGGTTAACACGGCGGATTGTGGCTCCGTTACGCGTGGGTTCGATCCCCACTACTCACCCCATAACCTACACATCATAATCACTGTAGGGGTGTCGCCAAGTGGTAAGGCAACGGACTTTGACTCCGTTATGCGCTGGTTCGATCCCAGCCACCCCTGCCAACATGACTCACTAGCTCAGTTGGCAGAGCACCTGACTTTTAATCAGGGTGTCCCGCGTTCGAGTCGCGGGTGAGTCACCAAATTAAAACTCACAAACTTCGGTTTGTGAGTTTTCTATCTCTATTCATAGGGTATTTGGTTATGATTGTATGTATAAAATCAATCAAAAAAATAAGTTGAAAAAAATCTTTGAAAAAGAGGTTGACGATTTAAGATTAGATTGATATACTATACAAGTCGTTAGGGCAACAACCTAACGTAACAGATCTTTGAAAAACTGAACAATGATAGGTAATCAATCAATACGATTGAACATATGCCAGAGTGCGGGTTTTGACATAGTCAAAAACCAACCATAATTCAAAGTTACTTAAATGTAACGACAACAAATAAAATGAGCTATTCAAATAGCTTCAAGATATCTTGGAGAGTTTGATCCTGGCTCAGGACGAACGCTGGCGGCGTGCTTAACACATGCAAGTCGAACGAAGAGCGATG
>BNJV01002312.1_pt1:0-197500 | contig 297089 bp, 346 predicted proteins | sample 8540591 | NCBI WGS metagenome assembly BNJV01 (sample SAMD00202457, study PRJDB9452) | human saliva metagenome | host: Homo sapiens | reverse complement strand
AGCTAGTAAGATCCCATGTAGACGACATGGTTGATAGGCCAGGTGTGGAAGAGCCGTGAGGTTTGGAGCTGACTGGTACTAATAGATCGAGGGCTTTACTTAACTAAAACATTAAGCAGAATGTGCAACAAATATATATAACTTCTATGTGGTTTTCAGAGTACAAACTCTGACAGATTCAGTGGCGATGGCTATGAGGATCCACCTGTTCCCATCTCGAACACAGTAGTTAAGCTCATAAACGCCGAAAGTACTTGGCTGGAGACGGCCTGGGAGGATAGGAAGCCGCTGATTAACGAAAAGAAAAAGGTCTACCTAAAGGTAGGCCTTTTTCTTTTTGCTAGTCTTCGACTAGCTAACCCTACTAGAGTCGTCTCTAGCCAAGGTTGTAGAGGTTGTATCTATGTACGTGTCCATGTAAGACGGCACTGGGAAAAGCAGGGCAGTAGAAGATGGAGGAGTGAAACGACGACAGATTCACTGCATCGCTTTCTTCCGAACGTAAGATTTACCGAACTGCGGAGCAGAGAAGGGAAATCCACAGTGAGGAAGCAAGTAGGGCAACCGAAGAGGACTTAGAACTAAGCGACGCAAATGACCCATATGAGTGCTTCCGAACGTAAGATTTACCGAGCTGCGGAGCAGAGAAGGGAAATCCACAGTGAGGAAGCAAGTAGGGCAACCGAAGAGGACTTAGAACTAAGCGACGCAAATGACCCATATGAGTGCTTCCGAACGTAAGATTTACCGAGCTGCGGAGCAGAGAAGGGAAATCCACAGTGAGGATTGATAGGAAGCCGCGGCTAGTGGTAGTATCCAACTCTATCCATACGGTAACTCGGCACAACGTGCCAATGTTACCGAACCGTAAACCAGTTGAGTAACTCTAAATTTATGTAAATAAACTACCTCTAATCGATACCGCGGTGCGCAGCACCAATGGTATCGTACCGTAAAGCTGCTGTATAACTTTAAATATATGTAAATAACGAACCCTATAATCTCGATCTCCAAGTTTATAGGGCTTTTTATTGTCCATTTTTGCATATTACTAATAAAGATTTTCATTCATAGATTAATATGAATATCTTGTGAGGGATTTTCTTGATAATACTAGGTATGTGTGATATTCTCATTATATGCTTAAGTGGATTGGAGTGATTAGTTTTTATGTATAAATATGGCAAGAGCTGTATTAAAAAATTATTATGTTTTCTCGCAATATGTATTGCAATTTTAGCTATCTCATTTGGCGTTATGTGGGGGCTGTCTACTGATTATAAGATCTATGGTGTACCAGTTCTTAATTACCATCAAGTAAATGATGAAAAGCATTCTGCATTAACACTTCATGTTGATCAGTTTAGAGAGCAGATGGAGTATTTACATAATCAGGGATATAACACGATTACATTAAACCAATTATATGATTATTTAGAAAATGGTACTGAATTACCGAATAAGCCAATTGTTATTACCTTTGATGATGGCTATGTTGATAACTACAATAATGCATTGCCTATTTTAAAGGAATACAATATGAAGGCTACCTTGTTTATGATTAGTGATGCTGCTAATACGCCTGGTTTTGTTTCTACAGAACAAATGCATAAAATGGAAGCAGGTGGCTTTGATATTCAAGGTCATACTAATCATCATAAGATCTTAATAAAAATTGACCCTACTGAGTTGCCAGATGCTCTGCTTGGAGGAAAGACTTCATTAGAGGGGATTTTAGGTGAGCCCATTGAATATTTAGCATATCCTGGTGGGTTTAACGATATGCTCGTTCAATATGTAACTAAACAGTCTGGTTATAAAATGGCTTTCACAGTACAACCAGGTACAGTACAGCCAGGAGATAATCTATATGCCTTAAATCGATTGGCTATATTCCAAGGTGATACACCATATCTATCGTTCTGGATGCGCCTACATTGTGCACCATTTATTCACTACACATGGGCATTACGTGATTTTTTACGCGATAATGGATGGCCGAGATTAGCATCTATTATTCCGTTATTCTAGGAGGAACTATGTCTTACGAAGTTGTAGCAAGACCTTTACGCGTTGCTGTTTTAACAGTTTCTGATACTCGTACCTTTGAAACCGATAAAGGCGGTAATAAAGTACAAGAGTTTTTAGAACAAGCAGACCATATTGTGGCAGATCGTAAAATTGTTATTGATGATTACGATGAAATTAGAAATGCTATGATCCCATGGTGTAATGATGAAATATTGATGTTATCATTTCTACAGGTGGCACTGGCATTGCTAAGCGCGACGTAACAATTGAAGCTGCAAATAGCCTCTATGAGAAACATATTCCTGGATTTGGTGAAATCTTTAGATATTTATCCTATACAGAGGATATTGGTACTAAAGCGATGGCGTCTCGTGCTGAAGCGGGGGTCAACAATAACACCTTGATGTTCTCTGTTCCAGGCTCTGTAGGTGCCGTTACATTAGCTATGAGTAAACTTATCATTCCTGAAATGGCCCATCTCGTTCGAGAAATTACAAAGTAATATATTTAGACTGCTCATTCGTGGGCAGTCTTTTTTTGATAATAGAATTCATAATGCTATTTAAGGGACATAAAAATATTCAGATAATACCTTATTAATGGGTATAAAATCTATATATGCTAATTCTCAATATATAAAACAATACCATTGCAGTATTGTTTTATTTCGATTATACTAGATTTAGTAATACGTTTGTCCGAGTGCACGAGAAAGGAGACCTTATGAAGTTAAATCAGGCCACGGATTATGCATTTCGCATGGTCTTGCATATGGCGCTATTACCTTCGGGAATGAAGATAACTGGCTCTGTATTGGCTGAGCAGGAATTGATTCCAGAACGATTTTTGCTTAAGATTATGCGTAGTCTCATTGCAGCTGGGATTATGAAATCCTTTCGCGGTGTAGATGGTGGGTTTGCCCTCAATCGAGATCCTCAAGAGATTTCATTGCTCGATGTAATTAGAGCGGTAGAAGGGGATGCGTATTTACAACGGTGTTTATATGATGTAGGTTCTTGCTCTAAGTCTTGTATGGGGCATTGTGCTATCAATGAGGCTATGGGGACGATTCAGGACCAATTAATTAATCAGTTGGAGCAGGTTAACTTTAAAACGCTTGCTCAACGTGAACAGTTGATTGAGGCTGAAGCGTTGCCATATTCACAAGCGCAATGATACAAGGTTTTTAGTAAAAGCTCATCAAGTGATGTAGGTATTTAATTCTAAGGAGGAAAACACATGTTTGAAGCTGTAGATTTAGCTCGATTACAATTTGCGCTAACATCTATCTATCACTGGTTGTTTGTGCCGTTCACACTAGGCATGACAGTGACTGTAGCTATCTTAGAGTGGACATATGTGTCTACAGGTAAAGAAGTTTACAAAAAAATGGCAAATTCTGGGGCAAATTGTTCCTAATTAACTTTGCTATGGGTGTGGTAACTGGTATTGTTCAGGAATTCCATTTCGGTATGAACTGGGCAGAATATTCTCGTTTTATGGGTGACATTTTCGGCGCTCCATTGGCCCTTGAAGCATTAATGGCATTTTTCTTGGAATCTACATTCATGGGTGTATGGATCTTCGGCTGGGATCGTTTAAATAAAACTGTTCATGCCCTTGTAGCTACGTTGGTAGCATTAGGTACAAACCTATCTGCATTCTGGATTCTCGTAGCGAACTCCTTCATGCAACATCCTGTAGGTTATGTAATTCGCAATGGCCGTGCAGAAATGGACAATTTCTTAACAATTGTTCAAAACGGCTATGTACCAGGTCAATTCTTCCATATCGTGTTGAATGGTTTATTAACAGCAGGCGTAATTATCATGGCTATCAGTGCATGGCACTTATTGCGCAACAATGCGACAGACTTCTACCGTCGTTCCGCTAAATGGGGCATGGTTATTGCTCTTGTATTTGGTACTTTAGGTGCTTTGGCAGGTCATCATCAAGGTCAATACATTACAAAAGTACAACCTATGAAAATGGCTGCTATGGAAGCATTGTGGGAAACACAAGATCCAGCTCCATTCTCTTTGGTAGCTAATATTGATACTAAAGCTCAAAAGAACACTGGTGCACTTGAAATCCCTGGTGGTTTGTCCTTCTTGACTCAAAACTCCTTTACTTCTGGTAAAGTAGAAGGTATCAAAGATCTTCAAGCTAAATCCGAGGCTCAATATGGTCCTGGTAACTATATTCCAGATGTTCCAGCAATCTTCTGGACATTCCGTATCATGGTTGCAGCTGGTTCCATTATGTTACTTGTTGCATTCGTAGGTCTTATCCTTAATGCAAAAGACAAATTAGTTGGCAATCGCACATTCTTGAAAATTATGTTCTGGACATTGCCATTGCCATTTATCGCTCATTCCACAGGTTGGTTTGTAGCAGAAGCAGGCCGTCAACCATGGCTTGTATATGGCTTGCAATTAACTGCAGACGGTGCTTCTAAGCCGTTACAGCTCCAGAAATTATGACTACTATCATCGGCTTTACAGTTGTGTACATCGTAGCAGCTATTGCAGCTCTCTACCTTGCTGTAGAACACATCAAAAAAGGTCCAGATGGCAATCCATCTCACGATGTAGTTGAAAAAGAGGAGGCGAGATTATGGAATTAATTTTTAATAACCTTGAAGTGGTATGGTTTATTTTAATTACTGTACTATTCGCTGGCTTCTTCTTATTAGAAGGTTTTGACTATGGTACTGGTATTTTATTACCATTCATCGGTAAAACTGACGTTGAACGTCGTCAAATGATTAATGCCTTGGGTCCTGTTTGGGATGGTAACGAGGTATGGATGATTACCGCAGGTGGTGCATTATTTGCATCCTTCCCTCATGTATATGCTACATTGTTTAGTGGTTTCTATTTAGCGTTATTCTTAATGCTTGCGGCTCTTATTATCCGCGGTGTATCTTTTGAATTCCGCTCCAAGAGCCCTAACTTGTTATGGCGTAAAACTTTTGACTACTGCATCTTCTTCGGTTCCTTGATTCCTGCATTATTGTGGGGCGTTACAGTTGGTAACTTGATTCAAGGTACTCCAATCGATGCAAGCATGACATATGTAGGCACATTCTTTGATTTATTAAGCCCATACACAGTACTTTGCGGTATTGCGTTTATCTTGGTATTCACATATCATGGTGGCTTGTTCACTTCTATTAAAACAGCTGGTGCTGTTTCTGAACGCGCTCGTGCAGCTTCTTTGGTAGTTGGTGTTCCTACTGCAATCGGTGCTTTAGTATTGGTTGCTGCTACATATGTATGTACAGATTTGTTCAACTCTGTATTAGCAATCGTGTGCTTCGCATTAGCAATCGTGTTCTTCCTCATTTCTTGGGGTGCTGCACGTACTCGTAATACAAAATGGGGCTTTGTATTTAGCTCCTTAACTGTTATTTCTGTAACAGCTGCTTACTTTGCAGGTTTGTTCCCTCGCATCATGGTTTCTTCTTTGAATCCTGACTGGAGCTTAACTATTGCAAATGCAGGTAACTCTACTTACACATTGACGTTGATGACTTGTGTAGCCTTCGTATTTGTGCCAATCGTATTGGCTTACCAAATCTGGGTATACTGGACATTCCGTCATCGTGTATCTGAAAAAGACTTACACTATTAATAGAATAGCTTTATAACTCTAGTGAGTTATAAAATTTAGGTCTCAATGTGAGGCGTGTCGTAGCGGCACGCCTCTTTTTTGTGGTAAGATGAATATAATATTGATAAATTTAGATTCATTTGATCGTATATATTGGATTCTAAATTCATATGATTTTTTATATTAACTATATTTACCATAGGGGATACTATGATACAGCGTACCGCCTTTAAAGCGTTGCTAGAACATAAAGGTCAGCTTTTATTACTAGGCTTAACTTGTTTAGTTGAAAGTCTATCCATTGTTGGGCAAGCTTGGTTCTTTGGAACCTTAATTAATAATTTTATTTTTTCTGAAAATACCTTACACGATGAAAGGTATACCATTATCTATTTAGGGATTGCTATTATTGTGAGATTACTAGCACATTATGTGCAAGAATCTGTAGCCAACCGATTGGGTAATGCAGTAAAAGCAAGTTTTAGAGAACGAGCTTTAGCACATATGTTTAAGCTAGGTGTTCAACATAAGGAGCGCCATGGCGATGTAATCCATATGCTTACAGATGGATTAGAGCAAGTAGATGCTTACGTAGCTCGTTATATTCCGCAAATTTTATATGCTATTATGATTCCTCTTATCATGGGTATTGCTATTGTAGATACATTGCCTATTATCGGCATCATTCTGATTGTTACAGTACCATTGATCCCATTCTTTATGATCTTAATCGGCAAGCAAGCAGATCGCCTCAATAAAGAACAGTGGGAACGTATGAGTTTCTTGTCTGGGCATTTCCTCGATGTATTGCAAGGTATCACCACATTAAAACTCTTTGGCCGTGCGAAGGATCAAATCAAGGTCATTGGTCGTTTATCTGAAGAGTTTAAAGACTCTACTTTGCGTGTGTTGCGTGTGGCGTTCTTATCTGCATTGGTTCTTGAACTTGTAAGTACTATTAGTACGGCTTTGATTGCTGTATACCTGGGCTTAACATTATTGGATGGGGAGATTCCATTCTTTTCCGCCTTCTTTATTTTGTTATTAGCACCAGAGTTCTATACGCCATTTAGACAACTGGGGGCTGCATTCCATACGGGAATGGCAGGGAAGACCTCCATTTTAAAATACGAAGAGTTTATGAATCGCCAGCCATCGTTACCTGTAGGTGGGAAATCTAAACTTCAAGGACCTATACAAGATATTGAAATTAAGGATTTAACCTTTACCTATGAAGATAGTGAAAATGGGGTACAACATATTTCATTAGAGGCTAAACGCAATTCTCCGATAATGCTTGTTGGTGAAAGTGGAGCCGGGAAATCTACAATCGCTCATATTATTGGAGGCTTTTTAACTGCTCCTAAAGGTGCTGTTGTCATTGATGGTCTTGATGTTTGTGACATCGATGTTGAGTGGTGGCGCCACCAAATTACCTATGTATCCCAGCATCCTCATATTATGAAAGGAACCTTACGTGATGTATTATCCTTTGGAATGAATGTAAGTGATGAAGAGATTATAGCGGCATGTAAAGAAGTACAGCTACTGGATGTGATCAATAGACAACAAGAAGGTCTTGATACGGTTATTGGTGAAGGTGGCTTAGTCTTAGTGGTGGCGAACGTCAACGGGTGGCGTTAGCACGTGCGTTCTTACGAAAAGGACAAGTGTTAATTCTCGATGAGGTAACAGCACATCTTGATGTAAAAACAGAATCTATCATAAGTAGTGCTATCCAACGTTTGATGGAGAATAAAATTGTTATTATTATTGGCCATCGCCTACAAACGATGCACTGGGCTTCTACGTTATACGTTTTAAAACAGGGGCGCATTATTCAACAAGGTTCTTATGAAGAGCTTATTGCGGTAGATGGATATTTTAAAGACCTAGTCATCTCTGGTTTAGGCGAATTTTCTTCAACTATTGAAGAGCAGTTGCAAACAGGAAAATCATTTGATATTCAAGATAGAGATGACCTAGATCATTCAATTCCTGTTGATAAAAAAGGTGCTTATGTACGCGGAAACGATACACATACATCTGAAGTGTCAACGGCTAATATGGGCTTACAAGGATGGCGTTTATTATTCTCTGTATTAAGTCCTGCAAAGTGGTCTTTAGTATTAGCTTTGATTTTTACATTTTTAACGGTATTCATGAATGTAGGGCTTTTAACTGTGTCTGCATGGTTATTGGCTTCAGCTGCATTGCAACCAGGCCTTACTTATTTGAGCCTTGCCATTGTAGGGGTTCGATTCTTCGGCGTTAGCCGTGCCGTATGTCGCTATTTTGAGCGCTATACATCTCATCGGATGGCATTCCAAGGATTATATGGTTTGCGTGTATGGTTCTATGCTCATTTGGAACCATTAGCACCAGCTATTCTTAAACGCTTTGGTGCGGGGGATATGTTAGGCCGTATTATGGGGGATATAGAAGTATTACAATTCTTCTATTTGCGCACATTAATTCCTCCTGTAGCAGCCATTGCTTTAACTGTTTAGTAGCCTATGGCGTTTCTACGATTGATAGCACTTTGGTTACGCCTATAGTTTTGTCGTCCCTAGTATTAGGTTTGATATTGCCTTTAGTTGTATATGCTCATAATAAACAATCATTGACTGAGATTGGACCTCAACAAGGGGAGTATAAATCACTATTAAGTGATACTATGGATAGCTTAGAGGATGTCATTAGCTATGGCAATGAAGATTTAGTCTATCATCGTATTCAACATATGATGCATACTGTTGATACTAATAAGGGTGTTATTGAGCGTGGCATGAACTTAGGGAATACGCTGTTCCTAGGTGGTGTGCAAATTACTGTTGTCATTGTAGCTATATTGGCTGCCAATGCTTTGACAGGCGCTTGGGCTAGTGTTATGGTAGCGGTTGCTGCCATTGGTACACAAGCTTGGTTTGAAGCGTTACAACCTATGATTGCTGCCGTTCATCATGGTGCTGAAAGTAAGGTAGCTACGATTCGTCTCATGGCACTCGCCAATGAGCCAATGCCTGTGGTAGACCCAAAGGCACCAAAACCATTCAATGCTAATCGAGATATTACCTTTACGGATGTATGTTTTGGTTATAATAAAGATCGTTGTATTTATGAACATCTTAGATTAGGCATTAAACAAGGGCAATCAGTTGCCATCGTTGGTGCTAGTGGCTCTGGTAAGACTACATTATTTAATATGCTTGAGCGTTTATATGATTATGGTGGTTCCATCCATGTAGGTGACGTAGAATTAAAGGATATTTCTATAGATACATGGCGAAATGCGTTAGGAACTATTACACAAGATACGTATATCTTCCATGCGTCCTTTGAGGATAATATTCGACTAGCAAGGCCGGATGCTTCAGCAGCTGATTTAGAGCGTGCTATCGAGCGTGCTTCCTTGCGCTCTGTAGTGGATAGATTGCCAGCTGGTTTTAATACGATTGTTGGTAGTGGTGGTCATGGCTTAAGTGGTGGTGAACGTCAAAGGATTGCATTAGCTCGATTATTCTTGCGAAATCCACAAATCGTTTTATTGGATGAACCATTAGAAGGTTTAGATCAAGTAACGAGAAAGGCTTTACATTGTGATTTGATGGAATATGTAAAGGATAAAACATGCTTATACATTACACATCAGTTAGAAGGATTAGAGCAAATGGACCGTATCGTATTTATGGATAAAGGTCAAATTATAGAAGATGGAACATATGAAGAATTGATTGCACTTCGTGGTCATTTCTATGAATATTGCTACCTATCTATGGCAAGTATTCAATAAAAATAAATATCAGTTAAATTATCTATTATAACTATTAACTTATAATAGGTTGAATATTAAACTACAGTAATAAAGCCCCTTTTGCTATGTAAAAGGGGCTTTATGTATGCCTATATTTAATAGTATATGTAGTAGTCTTTTATCGATAAATCATGCAATATATGGTATAATTTGTATGTCAAAAGCTATTTTTTTGTTACCCTTGGAGGGGTTATGACTAAGATCTTCACCAAAATACGAGCGTTGGTGGATGAAGCATTATCTGATCGTGATACAGCGGTGGATAAGGTGCCTACTATAGAAAGGCTCCATTAGAACAAGACTTGTTCGACCACCGTTTACTATATATAGAAGAAGACACAGTCAATCGTATGTTACGGGCTGCTCTTCGCAATCATTGGCTCTTTTACGCGGTAACCTTTGAATTTGAGCCAAACAATCAAATATTCCTATCCATTATTACGAAATGGGGGAATGTGATCAATGTGGAATTCACCTTAGAGGATTTATGGTTTGATGATTACTCATCATCCTTTGCAATCCGTCTCGACACAAATAATATAGATACAGGTGGGTTTATTTTAAACTCTATCCTACACCTATTAGGTAACTGGTGCCTCAGTCTCTTTGGTATATTCTTTAATCCTATTGCACTAGGTGAGAAGGGATCTACTATGCGTTTTGAGAAAAAGGGGATTATCCAGTTCGATCTATTACCGAATACACAAGTAAAAAAATTCATACCTTTGCCTGAACGACATATCGGTAGTAATGGTCCTGTTCTATTGGGGAACCCTCGTACTAGTCAATCCGTTTTACAGTTAGATTACTATGCGTTCCATGACCCAGTAGATACATTCACTGTACCGGATGTACCAACCCGTACCAGCTGGCTTCGTTCCATCGATATTGCGGCAGTTCTCTTATTGCCAATCGGCGTGTGGATTACCTTTATTATCTTGCATCACTACTTGCCTACAGAAACGTTAGAGTTCTCATTCTCTACATATTTCTTGATTTCTTTAGGGATTTTTATCATTTCCTTCTTGGTTATGAATATTCCTAGATATCTGTATATGTACTTTGATTCTCGAAAACAGTGGCAAAGTGCTTTTGTACATAACAATATTAAAATTCAAATGCGTAAATTACACCGTCGTATTTTCATGCAGCAAGCTACACTCACATCGGATTGTGACGAATGTACTGCTAATGAAAGCCAAGAGCGTATTAAACATTTGTTATTACAAATTCGGGATAAACGATTCCTTGCCAATCGACTTAAAATTGCTGACGATGATAGAATGCGCAAGCAGAAGGTTAAGTTTATTATCGCCTATATTGGTTGTACATTAATTGAATTGATGCTGCTCATGAATTACTAGGCATTGATTATTAAATAACAGCATATGTTATGGTATAAATAAAAAACGTATCTCTTAATAGAGATACGTTTTTTATTATGTTTGTTTTATGTTTTACCGTTTTTTACGACGTTTTCGAACGGTTTTTCTAATTTCTCGTTCTGATTCAGATCCTGGTTGTTGCATTGACTCGTAAGTTGGTCGATTGACAGGCATAAATGGAGGATTTCCGTATTGGTTTGGTTCCGGTTGTCCCGGCAATACCCAGAAGAGGAAGCCGATGAGCCATACGAAAAGTTCCAGTAAGTAATTGAATGGAGATACAGCAGAGTAAGTATTGATGAAAATAATAATTACTGACCAGAGAATCCCGGCCCATGCATTAAAGCCGATATCGTGAATACGACGGCCAAATAAGATGCAGGACAATGGGAAGAGTGTTGCTAATAAAATCCATATGATGACCCGTGTAAACCAATAAGCCGGTAAGGATACGACAAAGTCTAAGAATAGATCATCGATGTAATGAACGATGTGGAATAAAATCATTAGTACGATAAAGCATATGATAAATTGAAGTCGATTTAATCGTCCCGTTAGATTAAAAATCGATAGGCCCATACGTCGACCTTGGAATGCGATGAGCAAACCTACAGTACATATGAGCAGTGTTCGTAATACAACATAGAGTAAATCCATAAGTTCCCCTTTATTTTTAGCTTATAGTTGAGTTAATTCTGGCAAGACTAGCTCAAATGCTACACCTTGTTTCATAGATTTTACAGTATCTACTGTGGCTTGAATCGCTTTAGTAGTAAAATTCATTGCCAGCTCTGCCGCATCATACGGTGAATATCCCCTCATTACTGCACCGGATAATACAGCAGTAAAGATATCCCCAGTTCCTGTAGCTTTTACAGGAATAAGAGGAATATCATATGTTTTTAAATAATCAGTTGGCCCATCATAGACGGCGATGACCGCATGTGTTTCGGATGGTACGCTAGTCATGATAACCATATCAGGACCCATTTGATGTAATCGCTTGCAACGATCACGCAATTCATCATCACTAATAGGATCTGTAGAGAATGGAATGTCTAATAAGAAACAAGCCTCTGTGTAATTAGGCTTTACAATGTGCGCTTTGGAAACAAGTTGGCGCATTGCTACTACCATATCAGGTGTATAGATAGAGTAGAGGCGACCATCATCCGCCATAGCTGGATCGACGATAATCATTTGTCCCTTATTACCGAAACGATCGATGGCTTCTTCCACGAGATGAATTTGTTCTGGGGATGCCAAGAAACCACTTACAATAGCGTGAAAGTCGATTTCGTTTTTATCCCAGCAGTCCATAAAATCTCTCATATGTGCCGATAAATCTACAAACTCGTAGTGTGGATATTCTAAGTGATTACTCAATACAGCTGTTGCCAATGGAACCGCTTGGCAACGCATAGCGCTGATGATTGGAATCATAACGGTTAGGGCACAACGGCCGATGGAGCTCATGTCTTGAATTGTTAAGACTCTAGGTACTTCTGTCATAGACACCTCCAAAAATACTATATATTTTATTGTACGTTATGTAGGGCGTTCTGTAAATGTAATGATGTTATTCATGAAATTAACTTCATAATGTAGTATAATAAAACAGATAGACTTTTTATGGAGGATAGTGACAATGACAAGGTATGTATTTCGACGCCTAGGTGGCGCAATCATAATCTTATGGGTCATCATTACCGTAACGTTTGCATTAATGCATGCAATACCGGGGGGACCTTTTACAAGTGAAAAGAAATTACCACCTCAGGTAAAAGCAAGTATTGAAGCAAAGTATCATCTTGATGATCCTGTATGGAAACAGTATGGTGATTATTTAGGTGGTGTTATTACCGGCGATTTGGGACCATCATATAAGTATGAAGGTCGTAGTGTGAACGATATTATCAGTGATGCATTCCCAATTTCTGCGCAGCTCGGTTTATTATCATTAATGGTGGCTGTAGTAGGTGGCATTGCAGCGGGTGCTATTAGTGCTATGCGCCCTAATGGTATCGTTGATTATGCGGTTACCGTATTATCTACCATTGGTATTTCCGTGCCTACATTTATTATTGGTGCCGTTCTTGTATATGTGGTGGGCTTTGAATTGGGATGGTTCCCAGTGGCCTTATGGCGTGGTCCATCTTATATGGTTCTACCAGTGTTGACGTTAGCAGCACAACCTATGGCATTCATTGCACGCTTAACACGCAGTGGGTTGCTTGATGTGTACCAACAAGAATATATCCGTACAGCTCGTGCCAAAGGTTTGGGTTCTTGGACTATTTTGACACGTCATGCATTAGGCAATGCTATTTTGCCAGTTATTACGTACTTGGGACCATTGGCTGCTAGCCTTTTGACAGGCAGCTTTATCGTAGAAACAATCTTTGCCATTCCAGGTCTTGGACAGTATTTCGTAACATCTATCTATAACCGTGACTATACGGTTATCCTGGGCATTACGATTTTCTATAGTGCTCTTGTAGTATTTCTTAATATTTTGGTGGATATGATTTATCCGTTAATTGATCCACGTGTTACGACAGAGGAGGGGACAGATGAATAAGGAAGATTTTTTACCTATTGAACGAACTCCTCAAGAAGAAATTACAAGCTTTATAAAACGTCCTAGTAAATGGGCGAGATTTAAGGTGAATCGTTTGGCTGTAGTAGGTGCAACCATCATTTTGGTTATGATTGTGTTGGCTATTTTAGGCCCCCTTATTTCTCCGTATACTTATGCGGATCAATCCCTAATCGATGCGAACCAAAGTCCGAGCTTTAGTCATTGGTTTGGTACAGATACATTGGGCCGCGATATTTATACGCGCGTTATGTACGGCGCTCGCATTTCCTTAACTATCGGTTTTGTAGCGGCGTTTATCAATCTTGTTATTGGTGTTACCTATGGTGGTATTGCAGGTTATCTTGGTGGCAAGGTTGACCGCATCATGATGGGCATCGTAGATGTTTTGTACGGTATTCCACTTTTACTGTATGTAATTTTGTTGATGGTTGTACTTGGCCCTGGTTTAACGTCTATTTTCGTAGCATTGGGCATTGCGTACTGGCTCAATATGGCCCGTATCGTACGTAGCCAAATTTTGAAAAGTTAAAAAAATGAAGAATACATCATTGCTGCTGAAGCGATGGGTATTCCCAAATATCGCATTTTATTGCGTCATATTTTTGCCAAACTGCGTGGGACCAATCATCATTACATTGACATTGGCCATTCCAGAGGCTATTTTTACAGAAGCATTCCTTAGCTTCATCGGTTTAGGGTGTTAATGCACCCTATGGCGAGCTGGGGTGTACTCGCTTCTGAAGGGATTAGCAGCATGCGCTCTTATCCATTCCAATTGATTTTTCCCTGCTGTTGCCATTAGTGTTACCATGCTTGGTTTCGCATTCCTTGGCGATGGCTTACGTAATGTGTTAGACCCTAAGGAAGGAGATAGATAATGAATAACGCAATTGTTGATGTGCGCAATGTATCCATTACCATCGATACCTTCCAAGGCCCTTTACGGGTTATTCGCAATCAAGATATCTCCTTACAACCAGGTGAGATTTTAGGTATTGTTGGTGAATCAGGCTGTGGTAAATCTGTACTAGTTAATTCCTTAATGGGATTGCTACCATATGGCAAAACCAAAAAAATCAAAGCCGATACATTTATGATTGATGGCAATGATTGCCTTGAATTTACTGAAGATGACTGGAATGAACTCCGCGGTACTACTGTTGCCATGGTATTCCAAGACCCTATGACATCTTTGAATCCAATCATGACGATTGGGGAACAAATGTATGAGGTTATCCATCGTACCAATGCGTATGGTGACGATTATGATGAACGAGCGATTGCCATCGACTTATTAAAGAAGATGGGCCTTTCAACACCGGAAAGACGATTATCTCAATATCCTCATGAGTTGAGCGGTGGTATGCGCCAACGCGTATGTATCGCCATGGCTGTCGCTGGTCGTCCAAAGGTTTTGATTTGTGATGAACCGACAACGGCTCTAGATATTACAACAGAGGCTCAAATCTTGCGCCTTATGCAAACTTTAGCTGTAGAAGCTGGTATTGGCATTATCTTTATTTCTCATAACCTCCGCGTTATTGCTCAAATCTGCGATCGTGTTATGGTTATGTATGCTGGCAAATGTGTTGAATCTGCTACGGTAGAAGGTATCTTTAATGAACCTCGTCATCCGTATACATTGGGCTTGTTACTCGCTTTACCACAAGGTAAATGGCATGGTGAATTAAAAGCCGTTGAAGGTCAACCGCCAGATCTGTTTGATTTACCGCGAGGGTGTGCATTTAATCCACGGTGTAAGTGGGCTATGCGTATCTGTGGTAATCGTATTCCTATGGTTACAAATGTTGGTGAAAATCATCAATTTACATGTTGGTTAGCTAAGTTGGAGGGACTTTAATGAGTTACGTATGGGAAACTGACAACCTCGTTAAAGAGTTCACTCTGTCAGGTGGTTTATTTAAGCCAAAACACACGGTACACGCTGTACAAGGCGTGAGTCTATATCAATCACCAGGGGAAACCCTCGGTATCGTAGGTGAGTCAGGTTGTGGTAAATCCACATTTGGCTACACGTTGATGGGCTTACATCAAGCTACATCAGGTTCTATTTATATGAATGGGCGCCAAATTGATCCCTACGTGGATCGTAAAGCTGTTCATCCTGTGATGCAAATGGTATTCCAAAACCCTTATGCATCTCTTAATCCACGTCTTACGGTTAATGCGATTCTAGAGGAACCATTGGAGCTAGATCCAAAATATACACCTCGCGATCGTGTTATTCGTGTAAAAGAAGTGCTTGATCAAGTTGGTTTGAACATGTCCTTTGGTGAGCGTTATGCTCATGAATTGTCAGGTGGCCAACGTCAACGTATCGGTATTGCACGGGCTCTCATTATGCAGCCACAGTGTATCATCTGTGATGAACCGATTTCAGCACTAGATGTATCCATTCAAGTACAAATTATGACCTTGCTTGAGAGATTACAAGAACAACATGGTATTTCGTACCTCTTTATTTCTCATGATTTAAATATGGTGCGATACATTAGTCATCGCATGGTGGTTATGTACTTAGGTGCTGTTATGGAAGAAGGTCCAGCGTTGGATTTATACGAATTCCCACAACATCCGTATACTCGTGCTTTGACCGCCTTAAACGGTCCTGTTATACCGCATGCTCCAATTGGAGCACCGCTTAAAGGGGACCCACCAAATCCACTAAATCCACCAAAAGGTTGTTTGTTTAGTGGTCGATGCCCAGAGGCAGAGGGGCGTTGCTTTACTGAACGTCCGCCTCTTCGTGATTGGGCAGATCGCCGCATCGCATGCTGGCACATATAATGGGAGAATAGTATGGAAAAGTTACTTGTTGGCAAGTCCTTAGAACATCAACTCGATACAGTTATCAAGAATTAGCACCAAAGGGGAACATATCCTATGTAGTGCTTCAATTTGACGACGAAGAGGAACCGACTATTATCGCTTCTAAAGGGGAAGATACGGTACACTCTAGTGCAAGTTTGATTAAGGTACTCATTATGGAGTATGTATTCCATTTAGCTCGTACAGAGCAGTTGGACCTTAATGATACAGTTCCTCTATCTAGAACACCGCGTGTTGAAGGCGGTGGTGCATTACAAGAATTGATAGCAAAGCATAGCTTTACGTATCTTGAGTTATGTCGTCTTATGATGGTTCTTAGCGATAATATGGCGACAAATTTACTCATTACTGTTCTAGGCATGGAGAATATCAATGCTCGTGCAGAACAGCTTGGTGTAGATGAAATAGAACTCAATCGTATGATGATGGACTTTGACGCTCTAGCAGAAGGCCGGGATAACCATTTGACTGCATTGTCTTTAGCTCGCCTTTATAAACACATTTTTGAATGTCGCGATAGAGATGCTTATGGCCGAGAAATGTGGAATATTTTAGGTCGCCAACAATTCCGTGATATCTTGCCATTTTATTGGGGTGAAGATACCCGCTTTCACCATAAAACAGGATCCCTTGATCGTGTAGAGCACGATGGGGGCGTATTAGAAACATTTAGAGGTCATTTCTGCTTTATCCTCTTGATGAGCGATATCGATAATGACCGAGGTAAAGAGTTAGGCGCTCGAGTAGGGCGTATCATGAAAGAATTTGTAGAGGAAGCATTGCCATGATGGATAAACGAAATTTGTTAAAACTCATGGTCCTTGCTCTTGGGGTGAGTGTGCTCTTATTTGTATTTGGTTATCCTCGCGGGGAACAACCAATTGATGAGCATACCATTCGATATGTTATTGAGCAGGAACCATCCACATTGGATCCAGCAAAGTCTACTACCTCTCCGGAGCATACAGTTCAACTTCAATTATTTGACGGTTTAGTTCGTTTAAATGATGAAAGTGAACCAGAGGCAGCACTTGCTAAAAGCTGGGATATTTCTGATGATGGTCGCGAGTATACCTTCCATTTACGACCTGATTTGAAATGGTCTAATGGAGAGCCTTTGACGGCTCATGACTTTGAATACGCGTGGAAACGCGTATTAGACCCTGAAGTCCATGCGGACAATGCATATATGTTATATGTATTAAAAAATGGCGAAGCCTTTAATAATGGTGATACTACAGCTGATGATGTTGGCGTTAAGGCCACTGATGATAATACATTAGTAGTTACTTTAGAGAATCCAACAGCGTATTTCTTAAAATTACTAGCTTCTCATAGCTATTATCCAGTGAGTCAAAAAGCTGTAGAGGCTCATGAAAACTGGGCTGCCAATGCAGATACATTTGTATCTAATGGTCCATACCGCTTACTATCCTGGAAGCATAATGGAGAAATGGATTTCATTAAGAATCCTGACTATTGGGATGCAGATTCTGTAAAAACAGAGAAAATGAATTGGCCTATTAGTGAATCCCAAAGCACACGCCTTACATTGGTTGAAGGTGGCGAAGCAGATATGACGGTTGAGCCTCCTGTAGCGGACCAAAAACGCTTAGAAGAGGCAGGTCTATTACATATTGGACCTATGCTTGGTAACTATTATTACGTATTCAATGTAAAGCAGAACCGTTCACAGATCCTGAGGTACGTAAAGCTTTCTCCATGGTTATCAACCGTGCTAACATCGTTAACAATATTGTTCGCGGTGGTAAAGAGGCGGCCTATGCCTTTGTTCCTTACGGCATGCTTGAAAGTAATGGACGTGAAGACTTCCGTGAAGCGGGTAGCTATCTTGTTTATGAAGATGTAGAACAAGCTAAAGAAATCTTGAAAAACGCTGGCTATGATAAAAATCATCCATTGCCTCCAATTACGATTTTGTATAATACAAGTGAATTACATAAAGCGATTGCCGAAGCTGTACAAGATGCTTGGGTCAATGCATTTGGTGCAGATGTGCGCTTACAAAATCAAGAGACAAAGGTATTCTTAGCCGACCGCGAAGCTGGTAAATACCAAGTTGCTCGTGCTTCTTGGGTTGCGGATTACAGTGATCCACAAAACTTCTTAGAAGTATTCTCTGCTGAAGACAATGATAGTCAGTACCATAGTGATGATTATAACGAGTTAATCGCTCGTATTCGTACGACACCAAATGGGGCTGAACGGGATGCGTTGATGCATAAAGCAGAACAGATGATTTTTGATGAATCTCTAGTAATGCCATTGTATTTCACAACACAACCATATGTAACAAATGGAAGTATTCAAAATTATTTCTGGACTACATTGGGCCTTGTTGACTTTAAAAAAGCATACAAATAAGATACACTTAAGACGTACACTATGTGTACGTCTTTTGTTGTATTTTATGAGGACATATGAACTGGATTGAACCAAAGCGCTTAGCACCGGGCCTGACTATAGGAATCATGGCACCTGCCAGTGCAAGCAATGAAGATTTACATAGAATAGAAGAAATTTGTAACCTCAGGGGCTATAATGTGCTCTTTGGTGAAAGTGCACATCGTAAAGGACTCTATGGTGGTACACCAGAGGAGCAAGCCCAAGAGTTTCAATATATGATGACCACCGCACCTTGTGATGCGGTGCTAGCTTTGCGCGGTGGTTACGGAACGATGCGTTATCTAGATTTGTTAGATTATAAAGCAATTCGTAAACATCGTAAGGCTTTTATAGGGTATAGCGACTGTACGGCTCTTCATATGGCTATCAATCAATATAGCCGACTTATTACGTATCACGGGCCGATGGGCGTAGACTTTAAAGAAGAACGTAAGACTGATATAGATGCATTGTTTGTAGCTTTAGAAGGTAAATTACAAGTCATTGAACCACTACCTGAACCACCGCGTGGTGCCATTGGTACTGAGCTAGGGGAAGGAATTTTACGGGGCGGCAATATGACGATATTATCAATGTTGTGCGGAACGCCTTATTTTTTAGAGGCCGAATCTTGGGAGGATACGCTGCTATTTATTGAAGATGTAGGAGAATCACCGTATAAGCTAGATCGCATGTTACAACAATTTCGCCTCAGTGGTTTGTTGAGCCGCATAAAAGGATTGGTCATCGGTACATTTGTAGATTGCGAAGGTGACAAAGATGAACGGGATTATGATTTAGGCTATGAAGCATTACGATATATGGAAGATAATCGAGATCCTGAATTACCAGAACCTTTGTATGCTATGTGCCAACAGGTCATGGAACGCCGCATCAAACATTGCCATTAGGTGCAACGATTAACTTTAGATACATTTCAAACACTATCATTGTTCATACCTATTCGAAATAGACGGACTCTTCTTAGATAGAATAAATAATAAACAGTATAAATTAGATAGTATAAAGGGGCGTTATGACATTACAAGAACGAGAAGCGCAAGCTTGTGCCATTATAGATAATATGGCACATGAGTTGCGTAAGCTTTCATTATATTTACACGATAATCCAGAATTGGGGTTAGAAGAGCATAAAGCAGTTAATGTACTTAATCAATTTTTAGAGAACCATAATTTCATCTCAAGTGGGTTTAACTGATCTGCCAGAGTTACAAACTGCATTACGGGGCGACTATAATTGTGAGGCACATCATAAAATGGCCTTTTTAGGCGAGTATGATGCATTACCTGAACTAGGGCATGGCTGCGGTCATAATCTCATTGCTATGATGAGTTTAGGCGCTGCGGTTGCTTTTAGTCAATGTGCACCAGAAACATGGGGAACGACCTTCTTTGGATGTCCTGCAGAGGAAACCATTGGTGGTAAGGTATATATGGCGGAGGCAGGTCTATTTAAAGGCTATGAGGCAGCACTCATTATTCATCCAGGCGGTGAAAATGAAGTAGGTGGCACATCCTTAGCGACGCATCCCTTAGAGGTAACCTTCCACGGTCGATCCTGTCATATCGCATCACTTACTGATTCCGGTATTAATGCACTAGATTGTGCTGTAGATTTATATCAAAGAATCAAAGAGTTAAAGAAAACATTCCCTAAAGGGGCTATTGTAGGTGCCATCTTTACCGAAGCTGGTACGGCGCCGAACGTAGTAACTCCTAAGGCGACAATTCGTATGACTGTTCGCGGTAGAACGGTAGATGATTTAGAAGGTATTATTTTGCCTGCTATTAAAGAGGCTGCTCAAGAGATTGCAGTTTCTTATGGTGCTCAAGTTGAAATGCATCACTATGAGCCACTCTTTAAGGATATGCGTCAAGATAAACGGTTATTAGATCTCTTTACAGAGGTAATGACCGAGTTTGATGAAGCGCCTCGTATCTTGCCTGATGATGAGGCAGATGGTAGCACTGATGTAGGGAATGTATCCTATGAAGTACCAACAGCACAGCCTACATTGCAGATTGGATTAGGTTTAGAAGCTCATACGCCAGAGTTTACATGTGCGGCTGGGTCTGACTATGGATTAGACCAAGCAATTAAGGGCGCTAAGATTATGGCTGTTGTAGCCTTGCGTTATGCGATGTGTAAGTGATGTTCTATTTTTGACATATAGAGGTCAAAAAGGTACAATAGATATAATATTTAAGTAAGTATGAAACAAGCCGTCTTCAACAAGACGGCTTTTATTCCGGTGGAGATAGATATGAGTGTTTTAACCGTTTCAAATGTAACCCATGGTTTTGGAGCGCGACAAATTTTAGATGATGCATCATTCCGCCTATTAAAAGGCGAACATGTAGGCCTCATTGGTGCCAATGGCGAAGGCAAGTCTACATTCCTAAATATCATTACAGGTAAAATTCCTCCTGATGAAGGTAAAATTGAATGGTCCAACCAAGTCACTGTTGGGTACTTGGATCAACATGCAGTCCTCGAAAAAGGGATGACTATCCGCGATGTATTGCAACGCGCCTTGATGATTTATTCGTCATGGAACAAAAGATTAATGACGCTTATAATCGTATGGGTGATGTATCCGAAGATGAGATGAATAAACTGCTCGAACAAGTTGGGGAATGGCAAGAAATTCTAGAGCAACGTGGGTTCTATGAAATTGATGCGGTTATCGAACGTACCGCTGCAGGGCTTGGTCTTATGGATATTGGGCTTGATCGAGATGTTACAGAGCTCAGTGGTGGTCAACGTACAAAGGTTTTACTTACAAAACTATTACTGGAAAAACCGACTATTTTGCTATTGGACGAACCGACAAACTATCTTGATGTAGAGCATATTCAATGGTTGCAAAACTATTTACAAAACTACGAAAATGCTTTTATCCTGATTTCTCATGATATGGAGTTCTTAAATTCTGTAGTTAATGTTATTTATCATATTGAGCAAGCGGTCTTAACGCGTTATACTGGCGATTATCATCAGTTCCAAGCTGCTTACGAAGTGAAAAAGGCACAAGCGGCTAAGGCTTATGAGCGTCAACAACAAGAGATTGAGCGAATGGAGGACTTCATCCAACGTAATAAAGCTCGCGTTGCAACGCGTGGCATGGCCAATTCTCGAGCTAAGCGCTTGGAGAAAATGGAAATTTTGGAAAAACCAAAAGAGTACATTAAACCTTCCTTTAGCTTTAAAGAAGGTCGTACGCCAAGTCGTTTTATCGTAGAGGCTTTTGGTCTGGAGTTAGGTTATGATGAACCGTTGACTAGACCTGTAGACTTTCAAATTGAAAGAAATAAAAAAATCGCCATTCGCGGTGTTAATGGTCTAGGTAAAACGACATTGTTGAAACAATTTTAGGTTTATTAAAACCGGTGAGCGGTGAGTTGGTAAAAGGTGATTTCTTACAAATTGGCTATTTTGCTCAAGAAGATACACCATCCAATTCTGAAACTGCTCTAGACTATATTTGGAACGAGTATCCAGCAATGACTAATGCAGAGGTGCGTGCAGCACTTGCTCGTTGTGGCCTTACTAACGAGCATATTACATCTCAAATGCGCGTCTTATCCGGTGGTGAAAATGCAAAGGTTCGTTTATGCAAGTTGATGCAGAATAAGTACAATGTACTCGTATTAGACGAACCGACAAATCACTTAGATATCTATGCGAAGGAAGAGTTGAGTCGTGCCTTACGTGAGTTCAAAGGAACCATCGTTTTGGTAAGTCATGAACCTGAATTTTATAAAGATTGGGTTACGGATATTTGGAATATTGAAGATTGGACGACAAAGATCGTTTAGGAGGACCGATGAATCAACGTGCAAAGGACGGGATAAAGCAATTCTTAGATGCTTTATCTGTTGATACAGAGGCACCAGAGCTAGAGAAAACACCAAGTCGTGTAACAGAATTATATAGTGAATTATTCAGTGGCGTAGGCCTAGATACAAAATCTGCATGGGGTGAAACCTTTAGTACTGATTACAAAGGGCTTGTAGCAGTTACAGGGATTCCCTTTTACTCCATGTGTGAGCATCACTTGTTGCCATTCTTTGGAACCGTTGATATTGTGTACCAACCGAAGGATGGCTGTGTAGCAGGTCTTAGCAAGTTTCAAGATATTGTTAATATCCTTAGCCGGAGGCCGCAACTTCAAGAGCGGTTGGCGTCGGAATTAGCAGATGCCATTATGAATGATTTATCTGCTCATGGTGTATTTGTGCGCATTACATCAACACAGTTATGTATGCTCATCAAAGGAACTATGCAGCAAGATTCAAAGGTGATTACATTAGAAAGCCGTGGCGTGCTAGCAGAGACAGGTACGTTACGTGATGAAGCGTTAGCAATGTTAGGTGGAGGACAGGCAAATGTTTAAACGTAGAAATTATACATGGAATGATGGCAAAAGTTTATCTTTGTGCGATCGTACCCTATCATGGGGATACTCAACGGTACGCCTGACTCTTTCTCTGATGGTGGTAAATTTAATACCCCTGAGGCAGCAGCAGCGCATGTAACACAAATGATTGAAGATGGCGCTGATATTATCGATTTAGGTGTTGAATCTACGCGTCCAGGCTGTACACCGTTGACAGCGGATGAAGAAATTGAACGCTTATCTCAATTGATAGATCCTGTACTTAATGCATCTACAGTACCTGTATCTATCGATACATACCATGCTAAAACTGCAGATTATGCTTTTTCTAAAGGGGCCCATATTTTAAATGATGTGTGGGGATTACATTATGACCCTGATATGGCAGCAGTAGCAGCAAAATATAAGGTGCCAGTAATCATTATGCACAATAGCAATGACACAAACTATGGTGATATCATTGAAGATATGAAGGCATACTTCTTCTCTGCTGTAGATAAAGCCTTAAAGGTTGGTGTAACACCACAACAAATTTGGCTTGATCCAGGCATTGGATTTGGTAAAACAGAAGAACAAAATATTGAAGTTATGCAACGTTTAGGTGAGTTAACGGCTTATGAGTATCCTATTTTACTTGCTCCTAGCCGCAAGCGTTTCATCGGTTCCATGTTGGGTGGTTTACCACCAGAAGATCGTGATGAAGGTACGGTAGCTGCTTGTATTACGGGCGTATTCCAAGGTGTTGATATGGTGCGTGTTCATAATGTGAAAATGCACAAACGTGCCTTGGCCGTAGCAGATGGCCTATTACGAGGTGAATAATGGATAAATCGTTTTAAAGAACATGGCATTTTACGGATTTCATGGAAATTTGGCATCTGAACAAGAACAGGGACAACGATTCTTTGTAGATGTTGAAATTACTACAGATCTTACAAAGGCCGGTCAAAGTGACCAGTTAGAGGATTCTATCAATTATGTAGAGGTATATGACATTGTAGAATCAGTTATGACTGGAGAAAAACATAATTTGTTAGAACGGTTGGGTGCGCTTATTGCCGATTCTTTATACCAACATTATCAAGGCATTGTTGGCTTATCTGTAACGGTGCGCAAGCCATCTGTACCGATTGCAGGTATTCTAGATTATGTTGAGGTTGTTACTACACGAGGTCAAATTTGATGTATACCTATTACATCAGTGTAGGTTCAAATATCGGTGATAAACGGGGGCACATTAATTTGGCCCTTCAATCATTACAGGAACATGATGCGGTTTCAAAGGTCATTAGTTCGCCCTTAATCGAAACCGAACCTTGGGGATATACGGATCAGGATATCTTTGTTAATGGTATGTGGCTTTGTGAAAGCTCTTTAGCCCCTCATCAAATGTTAAGTTTATTACAGTCCTTAGAACAGGGGGCTGGACGTGAACGACTCATTCATTGGGGCCCACGTACATTGGATTTAGATATTATTTTGGCTTTTGATGAGGCCGGTTCTATGATTTCCATTTGTGATGAAACTCTAACTATACCGCATCCTTATTTTTGGGATAGAACCTTTGTCTTAGAACCTTTACATGAGTTGTTACCAACTTTTACCTATAAGGGTATGTCAATTAGCGAGCGATTAGCTACATTAAGTTTGGCATAGAAATCCACAAAGATATTAAAAATAAAATTTACAGTTATAGCTAGAATTGGGATTATATTAATAGGGACTTACTGTAAAGGCAATATATTATTACGTTTTATGCTTGGGGATTCATAGGGAGTATAAATGAATATAAAACGTATCGGTTTGTGCATACTAGCATTAATAGTAGTGGGGCTGTCCTATTGGCTTGCAGTAGGTGGCAATTACGACAGTAAAACAGTACGTATAGACCCAGAAGAGCATACATTAGTAAATTCTAGTGATGCCATCATTTCAAACGAATATTAGCGATGAAGTCCATCGACTCACAAGTGTACTTTCTAGGTTATGAAGGGTATGGTATTTATAATTTAGCTGATAATACACTTCGGTTGATGCCTATTACCTTTCGTGGTCAACATATAGAGCCACCGAAGACCGAGAATTACCAACGTGGTTTACGAGAGATTACTATGGTAAAAACTTTCTCTGATTTTAGTGGCCCAGAGCAATCCATACTCAAGGATTTGTTGGAATCTACAGATAGAGGAGCTCATTATTATGGGGACTTTACCATTCAGGTTATGAGTCATCCCTCATTGACATGAAGGACCAGTATTTTATAACGAATACGGTACGAGCTTTAAAGCGTATAAATCATACATTGTATGTATATGATGCGTCAGGGTTTATTATCATTGATTTAGATAGTCGCCGTATTCAAGGGTTCTTTAATAATCGTCTAGGTGGAGAAGGACCCAAAGGAGTACCTGATAGCTTGCGTGGCCATTATGGTTCAGACTTCACGATGATATATGCATTGTCCAAGTTAGATCCAAAGGATTTAGAGATTTTATGGTCAATGCGAAAACAATATTTAGAAAAGTCACCACAAGTGATGGAGAATAAGGATTTATTCCCGCTTAATCTTGATGACATGACTTTATAGGAGGTATATTATGCTTTGGTCAATTATTGTAGGCGGATTCATTGGTTTTGTAGCTGGTCGTATTACTAAAAAGGCGCAAAGCATGGGGATTATTCTTCGTGTTATTGCTGGTTTAGTAGGGGCTTCTGTAGGTCAAGCTTTGCTTGGTACTTGGGGCCCAAGTCTTGCAGGCATGGCATTAATTCCGTCCATCGTTGGTGCAGTTATAGTGATTGCTGTAGTAAGCTTCTTTACTGGACGAGACTAACTATATAATAGAAGGACTATTATAGGATTTCCTATAATAGTCTTTTTTTATCGCTATAAATCTATTTTCTTATATACCTATGAGAAAATAGGTATATAATAGTTTATGTATTTTACAAGCAATATGTTTTAATATAACTTAACATTGTCGATTCATATAATGGCAATCGCTGGTTTAAGTGGAATTGTATTAGAAGATGTATATCTTTTAGTGCGAATCGTAGGAGGCCCTTATGAAGTTACGTAAAGTAGGTATTATTGGCACTGGACATGTAGGTTCTCATGTAGCATTTTCTCTTGCTCTACAAGGTGAAGTAGATGAACTATATATGATGGATATTGACGAGAAAAAAGCTAAGCACAAGCAATGGATATAAATGATGCTGTTAGCTATATTCCTCATAAAGTAACAGCTACTGCAGGTCCTATTGAAGATTGTGGGGATTGTGATATTCTCGTATTTAGCGCTGGTCCTTTACCAAATTTATATCAAGATCGTTTAGAAAGTCTTGGTGATACAGTAGAGGTTTTAAAGGATGTTATTCCTCGAATTAAAAAGTCTGGCTTTGATGGTTTTATTATCTCTATTTCTAATCCTGCTGACGTTGTAGCTACATATTTATGTAAACATTTAAATTGGAATCCAAAACGTATTATTTCCAGCGGTACAGCCTTAGATTCTGCGCGGTTACAAAAAGAATTGGCTCGTATTTTTAATATCAGTAATCGTACAATTACAGCCTATTGCTTAGGTGAACATGGCGGTAGCGCTATGGTGCCATGGTCTCATGTATATGTACAAGGAAAACCACTCGTAGAATTACAACAAGAATTGCCTCATAGATTCCCTACACTTGACCATACACAAGTGCTAGATGATGTTAAAATTGGCGGTTATCATGTATTGGCTGGTAAAGGTTCTACTGAGTTTGGTATTGCCAGTGCCACTACAGAATTAATTCGCGCTGTATTCCATGATGAAAAGAAAGTATTGCCATGTTCTTGCTATCTAGACGGACAATATGGTGAAGAAGGTATCTTTGCATCTACACCAGCGGTTATTGGTAAAGATGGCATTGAAGATGTATTTGAATTAAAGCTTACCGAAGAGGAATTAGCTTTATTTAAAAAGTCTTGCGCAGTTATTCGTGAATACGCTCATAAAGCAGAGTCTTTGTAAGATAATCGTATCTGTTATATAAGTCTATTATTGATAAAAAATAAATATCTATATAGAGAGAATATATAGACCTAACAGAAACTATAGATAATTTTATTTAGTCCCTAACAAGGTTCTATGATATAATTAAAAAATGACAGTATACAGATGATGAATATTTTTGGGGGACATTATGAGTCAAGACACTATGGAAGTACAACGTCCAAAAAGGCCGCGCAAACGGGTTCGCCCTAATCGCAAAGCGCAGGATCAACGTATTATCCTCATGTGGATCAAGCGAATTGGTATAGGGATTATGGTGCTGCTATTGTTAGGGCAAGCCTATCGCTTGGTGGCTGTATATCAAGAAAAACAACATATTGAGCAACAATTGCAAGAATTAAAACAGCGAAATGAAGAATTAGAACAGGAAAAGGCTAAGTTGCAAGATCCAAAGACCATTGAGGGGGTGGCTCGAGAGGAACTAGGCCTTGTAAAACCTGGTGAAGTACCTTATGTAAAATAAGGACAACTTTAATAATTTAGATTCGCATTAGTTTGTAGTTTGAGGTTTCCGCATTAATTAGGAGGTTGCATGGCAATCGAAGTTGGTAACATTATTGATGGTACCGTATCCGGTATTACAAAGTTCGGCGTATTTGTTGATTTAGGAGAGAAACAAACAGGTCTAGTTCATATTTCTGAAGTAGCTCATGGGTATGTCGAAGATATTAATACCGTATTAAAGGTTGAAGATCCAGTAAAGGTTAAGGTTTTTATCTATTGAAGGTAACAAAATTGGCCTTTCTATTCGGCAGACACAACCTAAAGAGACAACAAGTGAAGAACGACGTCCTCGTCGTGTTCAATCTAAACAAAGCACAGAGGCTTTTTGAAGCTAAAAATGAAATCATTCTTGCGCGATAGCAATGAACGATTGCATGATTTAAAAACGCAATACAGAAGGTAAACGCGGAGGCCGAGGCGGTCGTCGAGATTAATAGTGAGAGATGGCATTGAGCCATCTCTTTACTTATGTATAGGCTTTCACAGTATAATAGTGTTAGAGGAATACTAATTATGTAAGGAGCGGTTATGAAGTTAGCTATTATCGATATTGGATCTAATTCAGTGCGCTTATTATTGGCTACCTATGAGAATAATATATGGCACTATGAGCCAAAACAGTTATGGACTACTCGATTGGGACAACGAAATGCAGATGGTACATTGCGATCTGAATCGATGGAGTCATCGTATCAGGCCTTTAAGGATATTAAAAACTTGGCAGACCAATATGGTGCGGACTATTGCTTTGGTTTTGCTACTAGCGCTGTTCGTGAGGCTCAAAATGGACTTGAATTTATGGAACGAATCACCGAATACTGCCCTATGGAATGGCGAATTTTATCAGGTGATGAAGAGGCTATTTATGGATTTAATGGTGCCTTGGGAGATCAGTTGAATGATGGTCGTCATTATACGACTATCGATATTGGTGGGGGTAGTACAGAACTCGCTTTAGGAAATAAAGACGGCGTATATTGGAGTCGTTCTTATCCAGTGGGAGCGGTGCGTTTACAATCTATGTCTGACGAAGGACCTCAACGGGTATGGGAAGAAACTCGATTCCTTTGGGACCCAATGATGATTCAAGGCGAATTTGGTGAATTTATTGGCATCGGTGGTACATTAACGACGCTAGCTGCTATAGATTTAGGCCTTGAAAATTATGATGGTACAAAGGTGCAAGGTCATAAATTAAGTCGTGAAACAGTAGAGGGCATTATTCTAAACTTGCGTTACATGAGTTGCGACGAGAGATTACAGGTAAAAGGTTTACCTGCAGGCCGTGCCGATATCATTGTAGCCGGTGCAGAAATTTTGACGTCCTTTATGGATGCCTATGAGGTTCCTCATGTATTTGTGAGCGATCAAGATGGTATGGAGGCGATGGCCCGTGAATGTGAAAGCACTCGTTCGAACCGTTAATCACACCTTAAAATCGCATAATCTATTTCCCGAAAATAGTCGAATCTTAGTGGCATGCTCCGGTGGACCTGATTCAATGGCTCTATTGCATTTGTTGAAAGACATTGCCATACATCGACATACAACGTATGAATTAGGTGTGGCTATCGTAGATCACTGCATTCGTCCTGAAAGCAAGGAAGAGGTTTTGTGGCTCCAATATCAAGTAGACGATTTAGGACTACCATTTTATTCTGCTACATTTGATGTGCCTCGCTTGAGCAAGGAACAAAAAATGTCTGAAGAAACTATGGGGCGTCAAGTACGGTATCAATGGCTTACAGAGGTTGCAAAGTCTGAAAACTATGATTATGTTGCGGTGGCTCATCACAAGGATGATCAAGCAGAGTCGATTCTAGCACATATCATCAGAGGTTCGGGATTAAATGGTTTGGCCGGCATGTCTGTAGTAAGCTCTGAATATGCTACTCCTGTAATTAGACCGCTGTTAGAGGTTACAAAAGAAACCTTATTGGCTTATTTAGAGGTGAAGAGGATTTCCTATTGTGTTGATTGTACGAATGAAGATGTGCGATACCAACGAAATAGGATTCGGCATCGTATTATACCTGAGTTAGAAGCTATTAATCCAAATGTAGTAGATGCTATTGTTAGATTGGGAAATTCCGTACATGAAGATTTACTAGTTATGTCTGATTTAACGGAGCTAGCTTTCGAAAAACTTGTGACTATAGGTGCTGATGGGGTGAGCTTATCTCGCCGTGCCTTACGACAAGAATCGTTGGCAATACAACGGCGCTTATGGCAGCGTTTAGTGAATACGGTAGACCCTGATATAACGCTTTCTGCAGCCCATCAAGAGCAATTACTTGATATTGTTAACACCGGGGAAGAGAAAACTTTCACTATTAAAAGTATAAAAGTAACCGCTCAATGTGATACAATAAAAATATATTGCGAACATTAATATGAATCGTGGAGGTCATATAGATGCATCAAGATGCAAAAGAGATTTTATATACAGCGGAACAATTACAAGCTCGTGTAGCAGAGTTGGGTAAAGCAATTAGCGAAGACTATAAAAATGAATCTGTCGTGCTTGTAGGGGTATTAAAGGGAGCTGTCGTTTTCTTTACAGACTTAGCACGCGCTATCGATGATAGTGTAGATGTAAGTTTTGACTTTATTTCTTGCTCTAGCTATGGTAGCGGCACAACAAGTACAGGGGTAGTACGAATTTTAAAAGATTTGGATCGCTCTGTAGAGGGTAAGCATGTACTCGTTGTTGAAGATATCGTAGACACTGGTACAACATTACATTATTTATTAGAAAATTTACATGCTCGTGGTGCTAAAAGCGTACGCCTTGCAGCGTTGTTGAATAAACCAGATCGCCGTAAGATGGATGTAAATGTTGACTATGTAGGCTTTATTATTCCTGATTACTTTGTTATCGGTTATGGTTTAGACTACGCTGAAAAATATCGTCATTTACCATATATCGGTATTTTGAAGGAAGAAATGTATCAAAATTAAAAATATGATATAATATATGAGTGCATCTCTCAATGAGATGTACTCAATTCGTTTATACAACTAAAAATTATTATTGAAAGGGGTAATCTTTTGGGTCGATTTACAAAAAATATCGTCCTTTATTTACTTATCATTGCCGCTTTCGTTATCGCCATTGACGCTTTCTCTGGTCAAAGTGCGAATAAATCTGAATTAAGCTACACAGGATTTATTCAACAAGTACAACAGAAAAAGGTTGAGTCCGTAACGATTACCAATGATCATGGTATTAAAGGTAAACTAAAAATGGAACAGAATTCAATTCTTATGCGCCAAGTGATGAAACATTAATTAAAACATTACAAGATAATGGCGTAGAAATTACAGCAGCGCCACCTGAGCAACCAGCTTGGTGGATGAGCCTTTTAGGTTCTGCTATTCCTATTATCATCTTGGTAGTGTTGTTCTTCTTCATTATGCAACAAACACAAGGTGGCGGTGGCCGAGTGATGAACTTTGGTAAAAGCCGTGCTAAATTGATGGGTGAAGGTAATGTTAAGGTTAGCTTCAAAGATGTAGCAGGTGCGGAAGAAGCAAAACAAGAATTAGAAGAAGTAGTAGAATTCTTGAAGGATCCAGGTAAATTTACAGCTATCGGTGCTAAAATTCCGAAAGGTGTATTGTTAGCGGGACCTCCAGGTACAGGTAAAACATTGCTTGCTAAAGCTGTTGCTGGTGAAGCAGGCGTACCATTCTTTACGATTTCCGGTTCTGATTTCGTAGAAATGTTCGTAGGTGTTGGTGCATCTCGTGTACGTGATCTTTTCACACAAGCGAAAAAGAATGCGCCATGTATTATCTTCATCGACGAAATTGATGCGGTTGGTCGCCAACGTGGCGCAGGTCTTGGTGGTGGTCACGATGAACGTGAACAAACATTGAACCAATTGCTCGTTGAAATGGATGGCTTCGGTGCCAACGAAGGTATTATTACCATCGCTGCTACAAACCGCCCAGATATTCTTGACCCAGCGCTCTTGCGTCCAGGTCGTTTTGACCGTCAAGTTATCGTAGGTCGTCCAGACTTACGCGGTCGTGAAGCAATCTTAAAAGTTCATGCTCGCAACAAGCCGTTGGCTGACGATGTAGACTTGAAAACAATTGCGAAGAAAACACCAGGCTTTACTGGTGCCGACTTAAGTAACTTGTTAAATGAAGCGGCTTTATTAGCGGCTCGTCTTAACAAAAAAGTAATCACTATGGCTGAAGTTGAAGAGGCTAGTGAAAAGGTTAGCATGGGCCCTGAACGCCGCAGTCATATTGTGAGTGATAAGGATCGCAAGTTAACAGCGTACCATGAATCTGGTCATGCTATTGTGGCACATTTGTTGCCTCATGCAGATCCTGTTCATAAGGTAACAATCATTCCTCGTGGTGCAGCAGGTGGTTATACTATGATGCTTCCTACAGAGGAACAAAACTACAAAACAAAATCTCAATTATTAGCGGATATTCGCGTAGCTCTTGGTGGTCGTGTGGCAGAGGCCTTGATTTTGGATGAAATCAGTACAGGTGCTTCTGGTGACCTTCAAAGTGTAACGAATACAGCGCGCGCCATGGTAACGCGATGGGGCATGAGCGATGAGCTTGGTCCAATCGTATTTGGTGAACAGCAAGAACAAGTATTCTTGGGTAAAAACCTTGGCCATGAACGCAACTACAGTGAAGAAATTGCTGCAAAAATCGATACTGAAATTCATCGTATTGTTGAAGATGCTTATAAAGATGTAACAAAACTTCTTAGCGATAACGAGAAATTCTTACATGATATGGCGAATGCCTTATTAGAAGAAGAAACAATCGATGCAAAAGCAGTAGATAATCTTTACAAATATGGTACAACGAAAGCCCCTGAAACAGAGGAACCTAAAGCTACGTTAGAAGCGGCAGGTATTGTAGTACCAGAGGTTGTTGAAGCTAATGAGCACACTTCTACAGTGGAAGCTCCTAGTGAAACACCTTCTAATGAAATTAAATAATGGATACTGTCCAAATAAAAGAGCTGATCTCCTTGGAGACCAGCTCTTTTTTATTGTCCATCATGGATGTGACGGGTTGCTAAATATTCTTGTATGCGTCGTTCCTTAAGTGATTTTAAATATTTCTGTGCTAATACATTCGGTATGGCTACGCCTACAGCGATGCCAACGATAGTTAAATACCTGTTACGCCATTCTGCACCATATAAACAAGTCCAGATTCATTGAGTGCATTGATGTGAAGAATATCGAATAGAAAACGATAATATAGAATCCCTGGCATTAATGCGATAGCAGACGGCACGATAATAATCGTACTAGATGTTTTAAGCCAGGTAGAAACTTTTACATAAATAATACTCATCACGGCTGCCCCTACAAAGGTGGCCCCAGCAATAGAGAAGCCCAATTCAACAGCTAGTAAATTACGAATAAATACACATAATACACCGCCGATACCGATTGAGAGCAAGAGGCGTACAGGAGCATTAAATAAAACAGCGAATGAGGCAGCGGCCATAAAAGAACCTATAATCTGTTCAATAGATAGTACATGAGGTTTAATATCTACAAAACTAAAGGCCGGCATTGGACTAAAGTATAAGGCCATGGCCATACCTAAGGTCATACTACCTACGATGAGAATTGTTCTAATGGCTCGTGTAATACCCGATAGGATATGATTGTTTATTGTATCAATGACGGCATTAATAAGCGGTACGCCTGGAATCATAAATAAGGTACAGCATACGAGAACATAAACTAACGAGTCTTGTTCAATATGTGAATAGAAGCCGTAGGCAGAAACCATAGCGGCAAATCCACCTAATGCAATACCTACATATTCATTACAACCAAAGCGTACGGCTAGCGTTCGTGTGAAATAGCCAATGAGAGAGCATATAATTGTTACTATGAAGGCTATTATATCACCACTATATAGAAATGCGAGCCCTGCAGAACCTAGAGCACATGCAATACCCTTTACCCAATCAGGATATACAGGTATGGTAGAATCTAATTTTGAAATGAGTTGTTCATAGGTAGTGAGCGAGTAATGTCGTTCAAAGGCACGCCATGTAAGTTTAGATACGGCATTAATCATGGCCATATTAGGAACGTGCACCGGTGTTTTTCTGAACACCGTTATGGACCGTTCTTTGTGTAATAGATTTACCATGATGGTAGTATATGAAATATGAATATTTAAGTAATTATGAGGAATACCCATAAATGTGGCAGCTTTTAACATCTCTTCAATAATTCGATTTGTATCTGCACCACATTCCATAAGTAATTTGCCTATGTTTAATAGAACATCAAGTTTTCTGTGAATATGGATAAATGGGTTCTCTAGAACTTCATTTTTTTCTTCTAATGTAAATTGTTGCATATATCTCCCCAGATAATGATAGACTATACTATTGTTATCTTTTACATAAGGTATAACTTAATACTACATGTATTATACCATTAATTATTTTAAATAATCCTTGCATTTTATAGGGTACACTTGTACAATCGAATTGTAAACCTAGGTTGACAAAGAAAGGGGCTCTAAACTATGCGTGATGAAGTATTAGAATTCTTGAGACAAAACCAAGGTAGTTTCGTATCGGGACAAGATATGTCGGAAGCGTGTCATGTTTCGCGCACAGCTATTTGGAAGCATATCAAAGCATTACGTCAAAAAGGCTACAAAATAGAATCTTATACCAAGAGGGGGTATCGATTATTGGAGGAACCTGATTTGTTGAGTCCATTAGCAATGAAGCAAATCTTAAAAACAGATGTATTTGGCAAACGGTATGTCTATATGGACACTACCGAATCTACAAACCTAGAAGCTCGTCGCTTAGCACAACAAGGTGCAGAAGAAGGCACTGTTGTTGTTACAGAGGAACAGGCTGCTGGCCGCGGTCGTTTATCTCGTGGATGGTATTCTCCATTCGGAAAAGGTCTATGGTTTAGTCTCATTTTACGCCCTGACTTTGCACCAGTAGAAGCACCGAAGTGTACATTGATGGCTGCCGTGGCATTAACAAAGGCATTTCATAAAATGGGCCTTACAGATGCGGGTATTAAATGGCCAAATGATATCCTTGTAAATGGTCGTAAATTAGTTGGTATTTTGACAGAAATGTCCGGCTCTATGGAGGAAATTTCCTATATTGTTATGGGCATAGGTGTCAATGTTAAGACTAAACAAGAAGAACTACCAGAAGAATTGAAGTTAATTGCTACGTCATTAACAATGGAAGGCATTGATATTGAACGGACAGAAGCTTTTAAAATTATTTGGAATCCTTAGAACATCAATATTATGAAGTCCTCGATAGTGGCTTTGAGGAAACATTAAATGAATGGCGCCAATTATCGGTGACTCTCGGTGAGGAAATTGAAGTGAGAGCACCAGGAAATACCTATGAAGGGGTAGCTACAGATATTGATGAAGATGGTAACTTATTAGTAAGAATCCCTGATGGGACAGTTAAACGTATTGTGGCAGGGGACGTGTCAATTCGTCCGCGCAAATAGGAGGCATTCATGTTATTAGTAATTGATGTGGGGAACACCAATATTGTTCTCGGTGTATACGACAAGACAGAGCTTGTAGGTCACTGGCGTATTTCCACGGATCGCGTTCGGACCACCGATGAATATGGCATGTTGATGATGAACTTATTCTTCCACGATCGCAAGGTTAATGTGAAAGATATTAAGGATATTATCATTTCCTCAGTTGTGCCACCGTTGATGCCTACATTAGAACGGGTATGTTTACGTTATTTTAATGTAAATCCTCTCATTGTTGGACCTGGTACTAAGACTGGTATTGCTATTAAGTATGATAATCCTCGTGAAGTAGGGGCTGACAGAATTGTAAATGCTGTGGCAGCTCATGAACAATATAAAGGGGATTTAATCATTATCGACTTTGGTACGGCTACAACCTATTGTGCGGTTCAAGGTAATGGCGATTATATGGGCGGTGTAATTACTCCAGGCGTTACAATTTCTGCAGAGGCTTTATTCCAACGGGCTGCTAAATTGCCACGTATAGATGTCAGAGATCCTGGTCAAGTGATTTGTCGCAACACCGTATCTTCTATGCAATCTGGTATGTTCTATGGCTACGTAGGCCAAGTAGAAGGTCTCGTATCTCGTATGAAAGCTGAAATGGGCGGTCAAGTAACTGTAGTGGCTACAGGCGGTTTAGCACAGCTTATTAGCAGCGCTACAGACTGCATTGATCATGTAGAGCCTATGCTTACATTAGAAGGCTTACGTCTTATTTACGAAAGAAATAAATAATGCTACTATAATATAGTTACGTATAGGTAACGAAGTAGTGTACATTCGGGTACAGCTTATGCTGTACCCTTTTTGTTAGGGGATATAGAATTATATGAACAATAAACAATGGCAAATAGGATCCGTCAAAATTGATGGTCAAGCCATATTAGCGCCAATGGCAGGGGTTAGCGATATTGCCTATCGCCTACTGGCCAAAGAATATGGCGCCGCCTTGGTGTGTACCGAAATGGTTAGCGCTATGGGCATTAAATATAAAAATGAGCGCACCCATGAATTATTGCGCCTTGAAGATGTAGAACGTCCTGTTTCTATGCAAATCTTCGGTTCCAATCCAGAGGCGATTGCCATCGGAGCAAAGGTTGTAGCTGATGCGGGTGCAGATATCGTAGATATTAATATGGGCTGTCCTGTTAAAAAAGTTGTTTCTTCAGGGGATGGCTCTGCACTTATGAAGAATCCTGATTTGGCGGCACGCGTAGCAGAGGCTGCGGTTAAGGCCGTTGATGTGCCTGTAACCGTAAATGCGCATCGGTTGGGATAGTGATTCCATCAATGTTGTGGACTTTGCTAAACGCATCGAATCTACAGGTGTGGCGGCTATTGCAGTACATGGCCGTACTAAGGAGCAAATGTACAGTGGACATGCTGATTGGTCTTATATTAAGGCTGTAAAAGATGCAGTATCTGTACCAGTTATTGGCAATGGTGATATCGTAGAACCAGAGGATGCGAAGCGCATGCTCGATGAAACGGGATGTGATGCTGTAATGGTAGGCCGTGGTGCACAGGGCAATCCTTGGATCTTCGGTCGCATTCACCATTATTTAGAGACTGGTGAAGTGTTACCGGCGCCAACTGATATTGAACGTCTCGACATGTTATTAAAGCATTTTGATCTATTGTGTCAATACAAGGGTGAGAGTATGGCCGTTAAGGAAATACGAACTCATGCAGGCTGGTATATGAAGGGGCTTCCTGAATCAGCATATTGGCGCAATCGTGTGAATACAATTCATACCGTAACAAGCTTTCATAATGAGCTAGAATCATATCGTAAAATACTGGCTGAAATGTAGTCAGATTGACAAATGTACAGTATTTTTATATAATGGTTGAGATAATTTAGAAATAAAAGATAAGGTGTCATCTTACTATGGCACTTTTTTCTTATTTAATTTATATGTAGAAAGAGTGGGGTACCCATGGCAGACGTAAAGAAACATTACTTACCGCCGAAGGTTTAAAGAAATTAGAAGAAGAATTAACGTATTATAAATCTGTACGTCGTATTGAAGTGTCTGAACGTATTAAGACTGCTATTGAATATGGCGATATCAGTGAAAACTCTGAATATGATGATGCAAAAAATGAACAAGCTTTCATCGAAGGTCATATTGTAGAGCTTGAAAATAAAATTAACACTGCGAAAATCATCGACGAATCCGTAAAAGGTGATGTTGTATCCGTAGGTAGCAAAGTAACTGTATTAGATACAATGTACAATGATGAATTAGAATATGTTATCGTTGGTTCCTCTGAAGCGGATCCATTTAACAATCGTATCTCTAACGAATCTCCTGTAGGTAAAGCTATTTTGGGCAAACGTAAAGGTGATGAAGTAGAAGTTTCCACACCAGATGGTCCTGTTACATTCAAAGTGTTAGCAATCCAATAATTTACATTTACTGACGAAGAGGCGATAACATGAGTGAAGAAATTAAAAATGTACAAGAAGAGCTGAATGAGCAAATGCAAATTCGCCGCGACAAATTGGCTGAATACGAAGCGGATGGCATCTATCCATTTGGTCAACGTTTTGTTGTAAAAGATAATGCAAAAGAAATTAAAGATGACTTCTTCTTGAAATATGATGGTCAACCTGTAGTTATTGCAGGGCGTTTGATGACAATCCGTTCCCATGGTAAAACAGCATTTGCCAATATTCGTGATAAATCTGGGGATATTCAAGTATATTTCCGTAAAGATGTATTGGGCGAAGATGCTTATAAATACGTAAAAATGCTTGATATCGGTGATATTATCGGTGTTGAAGGTCACGTATTTAAAACTCATACAGGGGAAGTTACAATTAAAGTTAACAAATTAACTTTGTTATCCAAATCTTTACGTCCATTACCAGAAAAATGGCATGGTTTAAAGGATACAGAACTTCGTTACCGTCAACGTTATGTTGATTTAATTGTAAATCCTGAAGTGCGTGATACATTTGTAAAACGCTCCCAAATCGTTGCTAAAATTCGCGAATACATGATGCGTGATGGCTTATGGAAGTAGAAACACCAATGATGCATGCTATCCCTGGTGGTGCTGCTGCTCGTCCATTCATCACTCACCACAATGCGCTTGATATCGATATTTATATGCGTATTGCACCAGAATTGTACCTCAAACGCCTGATCGTTGGTGGTATGGACCGCGTATTCGAAATGAACCGTTGTTTCCGTAACGAAGGTATCGATAACCGTCATAACCCAGAATTCACTACTATTGAATCCTACCAAGCTTATGGCGATGTAGAGGATGCAATTCGCTTAACAGAAAACCTCGTGTCCTACTGTGCTCAAGAAGTTCTCGGTACACAAGAAATTACATACCAAGGTACAGAAATCAATTTGACTCCACCTTGGAATCGTATCACAATGGCTGAAGGTGTAAAAAAATACACTGGTGAAGACTTTGATGCAGTCACAACTGTAGAAGAAGCTCGTGCTATTGCAGATCGCTTAAATGTAGAATACACAGAAAATGATGGTATTGGTAAAATCTTAAATCTTTGCTTTGAAGATTATGTAGAAGAAAACTTGATTCAACCAACTATCGTATATGGTCATCCAAAAGAAATTTCTCCACTTGCTAAAGCAAGTCGTGAAAATCCTTTGGCTACAGAACGTTTTGAAGCATTCATTTATGGCCGTGAATTGGCAAATGGCTTCTCCGAGTTAAATGACCCAATCGACCAAAAACAACGTTTCTTGGATCAATTGAAAGAACGTGAAGCTGGCGATGATGAAGCTCACCGTATGGATGAAGACTTCGTTACAGCTCTTGAATACGGTTTACCTCCAACAGCTGGTTTAGGTGTTGGTATTGACCGTCTTGTTATGTTCTTAACAGACTCTGCATCCATCCGCGATGTATTGTTGTTCCCATTGATGAAACCAGAAGCTCCTAAGCATATTGAAGCTGAAGAAGAAGCAGCTGAATAATCTAAAACTAAAAGGCTCCCTATTCTTTGAGTAGGGAGTCTTTTTATTCGTTATATGTTTTTATACTATGTTTTATTCCATATGTGTTGATGTATATATCGAGTGTGATACATAGTTACGAAAGGAGGAGGCTGTGAAACATTTAAAGGTTGCTTTATCTGATTCCGTACAATCCAAAATTGGCTCCTTAGAGTGTCGTATATGTGTTCCTGTTTGTGATACAGATTTTATAGATGTCGGTGCCGTTGTCATTGGTGATTGTGACTTAGAACTTATCAATAATAATCAAATTCATACCTTTGGTATACCTGTTATTGTCCTAAGATTTGATGGATCTAAGGATTTATCTTGTTATAAGGACCGCATTACATCTATTATAAAGTTTTCCTCTACAAATATGGACGACTGTAAATCAGAGATAGAAAAGCTTGTAGCAAGCTATGAAGACTCTATTTTACCACCATTTTTCAAGGCTTTATCTGATTATGTAGGCGATCAAAATTCGCAATTTGATTGCCCTGGACATCAAGGTGGTCAGTTCTTCTATAAACATCCTACAGGTCGCGCCTTTTACAATTTCTTTGGGGAGAATATATTTAGAGCGGACCTTTGTAATGCAGATGTAAAATTAGGAGATCTTTTAATTCATGAAGGTTATGCTTATGATGCGCAAGCGCATGCTGCGAAAGTCTATAATGCTGACAAGACCTATTTTGTGTTAAATGGTACATCTTCAGCGAATAAGGTAGTACTTAATGCTCTGTTAACACCGGGCGATATTATCTTATATGATCGGAATAATCATAAATCCATCTGCCATGGTGGTCTTGTTATGTCTGGTGCTACCCCTATATATCTTGAGACAGCGCGCAATCCTTTTGGGTCCATTGGCGGTATTTTAGATCATTGTTTTGATGAAAGTTATATTCGATCTTTGATTGCAGAAAAATCGCCTGAAAAAGCTCGAGCCAAACGTCCTATCCGGCTAGCCGTTATTCAATTAGGCACCTATGATGGTACAATTTATAATGCACGCCAAGTATTAGATAAAATTGGTCATCTTTGTGATTATATTTTCTTTGACTCTGCTTGGGTCGGATATGAACAGTTTATTCCTATGATGAAAGATTGTAGTCCCCTATTATTAGAGTTAGGTCCAAATGATCCTGGGATTTTAGTAACCCAATCGGTACATAAGCAACAAGCAGGTTTTTCTCAAACCTCTCAAATTCATAAGAAGGATAGTCATATAAAGGGGCAAGACCGTTATGTAGATCATAAACGTTTTAACAACTCCTTTATGATGCACGCGTCAACCTCGCCATTTTACCCCTTATTTGCCTCTCTCGATGTAAATGCTAAAATCCATGAAGGTGAGTTGGGACAAAACCTGTGGCGTGAGTGTGTTGAAGTTGCTATTGATGCTCGTAAAGCTGTGTTGAAGCAATGCAAATATCTCCGTCCATTAGTACCACCGATAGTGCATGGCAAAAAATGGGAAGACGGAAATACACAGGTCATGGCGGAAGATGTAAATTATTTTGCCTTTGAACCAGAAGCGAAATGGCATTCATTTAAGGGCTATGGTAAGGGGCAGTATTTTATCGATCCTTGTAAGTTCCAGTTGATTACACCAGGAATTAATGTAGAGACCGGAGAATATGAAGCGTTTGGTATTCCTGCTAATATTCTTGCTAATTATTTACGGGAAATCGAATCATTCCTGAAAAATGTGATTTAAATACGATCTTATTCCTTATGACACCAGCAGAATCTAAGCATAAGATGGATGCACTCGTGGAGGAACTCGTTCGCTTTGAAGACCTCATAGACCGGGATGCACCGATGGAAGAAGTGTTACCGTCTATTTACAATAGTCATATAGATACATACAAAGGTTATAGTATTCGTCAACTATGTCAAGAAATGCATGATTTTTATAAGTCTAGAAATGTAAGCCTCTTACAACAACGCTTATTTTCCCATGAATACTTCCCCGACTATGTCATGAATCCACAGGAGGCAAACTTTGAGTTCCAACGTAACAAGGGGGAATTAGTACCGCTACGCGAGGCAGAAGGTCGCATTGCTCTTGAAGGAGCTCTACCGTACCCACCTGGTGTATTATGCGTGCAACCTGGAGAGCGTTGGTCTAAGACTGCTTGTGACTACTTCTTAGCCTTAGAGGAAGGCATCAATCAGTTGCCTGGCTTTGCGCCAGAAATACAAGGTGTATACATTACTGAACAATCGAATGGGCATAAACAAGCATATGGCTATGTATTGAAAAAAGAATATGAGATGTAACATTATACGATTTGGTACAAGGCTTATAGGAACTTACTAACTAAAGAAAATTATAGAAAATATCTTTTAAAGAGGCGTACATTTAATCTGATTTTTTATTAATAATTATTGACAGTGTATAAAAATAACATTATACTAAGCTTATAAAATACGATAGATGCATAGTATATATGATAAAAACTCATTAAATGAAATTTTTTCTTATTTCATTTTATGATTGTAAAATTATAAAATACATACTAATGATAAATTGTATAGTAATATAATATTCCTTGTATAACCTTGACGTGATGGGTCAAGGCTCTCTAGCGTAAACCGATTTTTACGACTACAAGAGCTTATTTTTGATGCTCTTGTAGTCGTTTTTTGTTTATCTACTTTTATTTCTTTTTCTAAAAGTTTGGGAGGTAAATGAAATGAGTTCAATGGAGTACGAAAGAACGAATCAATCGAAGGGGATTCTTGATCGGTTATTTAAGTTATCCCAGCACGGAACATCAGTAAAAACTGAGTTTTTTGCTGGTATTACTATGTTTATTGCATCCGTATATATCCTAGCGGTTATACCGAATTTGCTGGCGGTTTCGGGGATGCCTCATGAGAGTACAGTGGCTGCCGTGATTTTAACTACTGCTTTTGCGACGATGCTCATTGGTTTAGTAGCTAATGTTCCTGTAATCGTAGCACCAGGGCTCGGACTTAGTGCATTCTTTTCGTATACCATTTGTGGCGCTATGGGGCTAAGTTGGCAGACTGCCTTAGGGGCTGTTTTTATTTCCGGTACAGTATTTGTTATCTTAACGGTTACTAAAGTTCTTAATAAAATTGTAGATGGTATTCCACAAGTGCTAAAAACATCTATCGGTGTGGGGATTGGTCTATTCGTTGCATTCATTGGCTTTAAAAATTCTCATATTATCGTTTCTGATAATGCTACCTTTGTAACATTAGGTAATATGAAAGATCCAGCTGTATTATTGACTTTATTAGGCTTATTTATTACTAGTATTTTGCTAGCAAAACAAGTGAAGGGCGGCTTGCTCATCGGTATGGCTTTTACTACAATCGCAGCGATGGGTTTAGGTTTAACTAAGATGCCTGCTACAAGTGCAGATATCTTTAATTTGGTGCCACCGGTTCCGGTTGATACATTCGCTCAACTAGATGTAATGGGCGCTATTAAATATGGTATTTTCTCTATTATTTTCTCCATTACTATTGTAGATATGTTCGATAATATCGGTACATTGATTGGTGTAACGAGAAAAGCGAATCTCGTAGATGAAAATGGTAAATTTGAAAATTTAGACAAAGCATTGTTATGTACTTCTATCGGCGCTGCAGCAGGTGCCGTTGCAGGGACATCTACAGTTACCTCTTATATTGAAAGTGCAGCAGCCGTTGCAGATGGTGGTCGTACAGGTCTTACTGCTGTAGTAACTGGACTTTTATATTTGGGCTCTTTATTCTTTGCACCATTATTTTTATTGGTGCCTGTGCAAGCGACAGCGCCTGTATTGATTACGATAGGTGTATTTATGATGAGTGAAGTAACGCATATTGACTTCACTGATTTTACAGAAGCATTGCCTGCATTCTTAACCATTCTTCTCATGCCTTTAACATTTAGTATTGCGCAAGGCTTATCCTTTGGTTTCGTTTCTTATACATTGATTAAACTGACAACGGGTCGTCGTCATGAAATTCATCCTATTATGTACATCATGACTGTGGCGTTCATCATTCACTTTGCTATTTAAATAGCATATACTATGAATCATATAGCATAGTCTATTAAAGAAAAAACTAGCGTGTTATATGAGCTTAGCATTTTAGGGCTCTAATTACGCGAGGAGGTTATATGAATTCGACAGTTATTTTAAAAGGGAATATCTTATATACACCGCGTCCTTCAGAATTTATATCCATTCAACATGGCTATATTATTGCCGTAGATGGTGTAGTTGTATATTGTGGTGAAAGTATTCCACCAGCCTATGCAGATTGTGAGGTTACTGATTATGGTGATAATCTCATTATTCCAGGATTTGTAGATACACATGCACATGCTCCACAGTATTGTAATCGTGGCCTTGGGATGGATAAAGAACTCTTACCTTGGTTAGAAACTATACATTTCCTGAAGAGGCAAAGTTTAGTGATCTAGATTATGCACGGTTAGTATATGGCGCCTTTGTCCAAGACTTATGGCGCAATGGGACTACTAGAAGTATACTGTTTGGCACTATCCATAAAGAGAGCACATTAGTGTTGATGGAACTTTTACAAAAAGCTGGATTATCTGCCTATGTAGGCAAGGTCAATATGGACCGCAATAGCCCAGATTTCTTGATTGAAGAAACAAATCAATCTTTAGCGGATACGAAAGACTGGTTAGAGGCATCGGCTCAATTTGGTCCATTGGTAAAACCTATTATTACCCCTCGTTTTGTACCATCTTGCACGAGAGAGTTAATGGATGGCCTTGGTACATTATCAGAAGAGTACAAGGTACCAGTTCAATCCCATTTATCTGAAAATCACGGAGAAATCGATTGGGTTGCATCCTTACATCCGGAGTCACCAAATTATACAGAGGTGTATTATGAACATAAATTGATGGGGCGGACGCCAACGGTAATGGCTCATTGCATTCATTTGAGTGATGGAGAGATGGATCGTATGGCTGAAACACAAACTATGGTATCTCATTGTCCATTTTCAAATGTAAACCTATCAAGTGGTATTGCACCGATTCGTAAGCTAATGAAACGGAATATACCCATTGGTTTAGGTTCTGATATCTCAGGCGGTCATATGGTATCAATGGCAAAGGTTCTTACAGAAGCAATTGGATTATCCAAATGAAATGGGTGGAAGTAGATTCAAATTATGCGCCCCTCACATTAAGTGAAGCCTTCTATATGGCTACAAAGGGTGGAGGCAGGTTCTTTGGTAAGGTTGGGAGCTTTGAAAAAGGTTGTGACCTAGATGCCCTTATCATTGATGATACATCACTATTTGACCCGAATGAACGCACCTTAGAGGAGCGGTTAGAGCGTTGGTTATATGTTGGTGATGATCGACATATCGTTGAGCGCTATGTAGCGGGCCACGTATTACCTAATCCTCAAGGTTGATATTTCAGCTCTAATAACGTTAAAAAGGGAAACAAAATTTAAATAACATCTTTAGCAGGTAGTTTGTATAGCATGCAAGCTACCTGTTTTATTTGACCTCGTGTTGCGCATCAATGCCCTTGGTGTATAATAAAAAGATGTATAAATTAAGAAAGTGGGGTACTTGATGGATATATTAGGGGCAAGGCGCTCTATAGAACAGAAGTTACTTATGCAATCTGTTGGGCTAATGGCTCTTGTAGCGGTAAGTGGTACTATAATGGGGATTGTCACCGGTTCTAGTGCGGTCTTATTAGATGGCGTATTTTCTTTTGTCGATGTTGTTATTAAGATCATGATGCTCATGACGGCCAAGTTAATAGCCCGTGAAACGAGTAAGCGATTTCAATTTGGGTATTGGCAGTTTGAACCTTTGGTACTCGCTGTAGAAGGCTTCTTTATATTACTAATTGTAATTTACGCTCTATCTAGTGGCATTACAGATCTTATATCGGGCGGCCGTCATGTAGATTTTGGACCAGCCATTTATTATGCCATCTTCTTTACCGTAGCTGATACAATCTATTACTTGTATGTACGACGGATTAACAAGAGTTTACAGTCCAACTTAATTAAATTTGATAATGTGAGTTGGTATGTTGACGCGTTACTGGAAGCAGCTATCTTGATTAGTTTCGTAGTGGCTATTATGTTAGAAGGAACTGAATATGCCGATTGGGCCACTTATATTGACCCAATTGTTCTCATTGTATTGGCTGTACAGATGATACCGTCAGCGTTCCGTATTATCATCCCATCCGTAAAACAAGTATTGGGATGGGCACCGACTTCATTGCATAATGAAGTGCAAGAAATTATGGATCGCTTTATGGAAAAGTACAATTTCAAAGATTACGTTTCTAGTGTACAAGTATATGGGAACACTCGAATTATTGAAATTGATATTTTAGTTCGAAAGAACTTCCCATATCAAACGATTGCTGAAATTGATGCGATTCGCAATGAAATTGACCAGGAAATTGGAGGGAACCCAACGGAAAAATGGGTAACCATTTCTTTCACGGGCACCCGAAAATGGATGGCAAAAGATTATTTACTAGAAGAAGATGATGATGATGAATAGTATAAAAATTACTTAGAAATCTAGTAGATAGCTTATAATTTAATGATAAATACACCAATATATGGTATACTTAAACGTATTGAATATATTGTTCGTAGCATAGTTGGAAGATGAGGTTTATAGTATGTTAGACTTGAAATTTGTCCGTGAAAATATTGATTTAGTGCAACAAAACTTAGATAATCGTCACACGAAAGGCGATTTGGAAACCTTTGTATCCGCTTATGATGAACGTCGTCAGTTGATTGGTAAAGTAGAGGAGTTAAAAGCTCTTCGTAATTCCGTAACTGAAGAAATTAGCCAATTAAAACGCAATAAAGAAAATGCGGATGATAAAATCGCAGAAATGAAAAAAGTAGGCGATGATATTGCAGAGCTTGATAATCGTATTCGCGATGTAGAAGCTAAATTACGTGATGCGGCTTTGATGTTGCCAAATATGTGCGATGCATCTGTTCCTGTTGGTGCTGATGAAGATGAAAATGTGGAACAACGTAAATGGGGCGAACCACGTCAATTTGACTTTGATGTACAAGCTCATTGGGATTTAGGTGAAATCTTGATATCCTTGATTTCAATCGCGCTGGTAAAATGAGCGGTGCTCGTTTCACTGTATATAAAGGTTTAGGTGCTCGTTTAGAACGTGCTCTTATTAACTTCATGGTTGATCTTCATGTAGATAAACAAGGCTACACTGAAATGATGACTCCATATATGGTAACTCGTGAAACTTTGACAGGTACTGGCCAATTACCTAAATTTGCTGAAGATATGTACCATGTAGAGGATACAGAATACTTCTTGATCCCTACAGCAGAGGTTACATTGACTAATTATCATAGCGGTGAAATCTTGAGCGAAGAAGAGTTACCTAAATACTATACTGCATTTACAGCGTGCTTCCGTGCTGAAGCTGGTTCTGCAGGTCGTGATACACGTGGTCTTATCCGTCAACATCAATTCAACAAAGTTGAAATGGTTAAATTAGCTAAACCTGAAGATTCTTACGCAGAATTAGAAAAGTTAACTGATAATGCAGAAGAAGTATTGCGCTTATTAGAATTACCATTCCGTGTCATTACACTTTGTACAGGTGATATTGGCTTTGGTTCCGCTAAACATATGATGTAGAGGTATGGATGCCAGCTCAAGGCAAGTACAGAGAAATTTCCTCTTGCTCCAATATGACTGATTTCCAAGCTCGTCGTGCGAATATTAAATTCCGTCGTGGACCTAAAGGTAAACCAGAATTCGTTCATACATTAAATGGCTCTGGTCTTGCTGTGGGCCGTACAGTAGCAGCTATCTTGGAAAATTACCAACAAGCTGATGGTTCTGTTGTAATTCCTAAGGTACTTGTTCCTTACATGGGCGGCGTAGAAGTAATCAAGGCAGCGAAATAAGAGGGGGCATTTGATGAAGTTCTTTATTGATACCGCAGAATTTGATGAAATTAAAGAAGCGTATGCTTTTGGTTTTATCGATGGTGTGACTACTAACCCATCCCTTATCGTGAAGGCTAAACGCGACTTAAAACAAGTTATTTCTGAAATTGCAAATCTTGTAGAAGGTCCTGTAAGTGCAGAGGTTATTGCTTCTGATGCAGAAGGCATGATTGCTGAAGCTCATGAGCTTGTAAAATTAGGCTCTAATGTAGTTATTAAAGTGCCTATGACTCCAGAAGGCCTTAAAGCCGTTGCGGTTTTAAGCAAAGAAGGTATTAAAACAAATGTAACATTAATCTTCTCTGCTAACCAAGCTTTATTGGCAGCCCGTGCAGGTGCTACCTATGTGAGCCCATTTGTGGGTCGCATTGATGATATCAGCATGGATGGCCTTACATTAATTCAAGATATTGCAGACATATTTGCTATTCATGGCATTGAAACTGAAATTATTGCAGCTAGTGTGAGAACACCATTGCATATCATACAATGTGCTAAAGCCGGTGCTCATATTGCAACAGTGCCATTCAAAGTACTTATGCAAGCTATGAAACATCCATTGACGGATGCAGGGCTTGAAAAATTTATGGCAGATTGGAAACAAGCTAATCAATAAGTTAAGTATTCGGCTCAATGTAAGAGTCATATTACAATACACACAGGACTTATAAGGAGGCCTATTATGGATCGTACATTATCTTTGGAATTTGCTCGTGTCGTTGAAGCGGCTGCTTTGCGCAGTGGTCGTTTACTTGGCCGCGGTCAAAAGGATGCAGCGGATGGTCTTGCTGTAGATGCAATGCGTCAAGCATTTGACTCTGTTCGTATTTCTGGTACAGTAGTTATCGGCGAAGGCGAAATTGATGAAGCGCCTATGCTTTACATTGGTGAACATGTAGGTGCTGGTGGTCCAGAAGTAGATATCGCAGTTGACCCAATTGAAGGCACAAACTTGATTGCAAAAGGTCAAAATGGTGCGATTGCAGTTATGGCTATTGCTGAAAAAGGTGGCTTGTTACATGCACCAGATATGTACATGGAAAAACTTTGCGTTGGTCCTCGTGGTGCAGGTGCTATCGATATTACTAAATCTTTAACTGAAAATATCAAAAATGTAGCGGCAAAAATGAATCGCAATGTCGATGAAATTACACTTGTTATGCTTGATCGTGAACGTCATCATGGTTTGATGAAAGAAGCCCGTGATCTTGGTGCACGTATTATGTTAATTTCTGATGGTGATGTTAACCCAGCTATGGAATGTTGTATTGAAGGTTCTGGGGTACACATGGTTGTTGGTACTGGTGGTGCACCAGAAGGCGTATTGGCTGCAGCTGCTTTGAATGCGTAGGTGGCGATATGCAAGCACGCTTGAAACCAGAAACAGAAGAAGAAATTCGTCGTTGTCATGAAATGGGCATTACCGATGTAAATCAAGTACTTACATTGGATGATTTAGTTCGTACAGATGATGTTATCTTCGCGGCTACTGCTATTACTCGCGGTAACTTATTGAATGCTATTCAATACTTCCCAGGTGGTGCGCGTACACATACTATCGTAATGCGTTCTAAAACTGGTACTGTTCGTTTCTTAGACACAGTGCATATGGATGAAAAGCTAAAATCCTTAAAAGCAAAATAAGAATTCAGCCCCTCAAATTGAGGGGCTTTTTTTCTCAGTATTTTCTCACATTCTCTTGATGAGATATATCGAAAAATAGTATAATAACATTTAGTATATGACGTTATAAATACAACGTCTTGTAGTTCATACAAGATGATCGATATAAAAGTGTAGGAGGAATTCTGTTGGAAAAGCTAATCATTCAAGGTGGCAACCGGTTGGAAGGCCGTGTACGTGTTAGTAGCGCTAAAAATGCGGTACTCCCTATTATTGCCGGTACTTTGCTAGCATCAACGCCTAGTAAATTACTTGAAATTCCAAATTTGGAAGATGTAGGTACAATTTGCCAAGTTATCGAGTCTTTGGGGGTTAAAATTACTCGTAATAAAGCAGATGATGAAATTATCTTCGATGCATCTACATTGACTGCTACGGAAGCTCCTTATGAGCTTGTACGCAAAATGCGTGCATCTTTCCTTGTAATGGGTCCACTTTTGGCGCGTAAAGGGGAGGCTAAAATCTCCATGCCAGGTGGTTGTGCTATCGGTGCACGTCCTATTGATCTTCACCTAAAAGCTTTCGAAGCGTTAGGTGCTAAAATTGAAATTACTGAAGATTATGTATATGCACATGCTCCAGAAGGCCTTAAAGGCACTCAAATCTACTTGGATTTCCCAAGTGTAGGGGCTACAGAAAATGTAATTATGGCCGCTTCTATGGCGGAAGGTAAAACTGTTATCGAAAATGCTGCGGAAGAACCTGAAATCGTTGATTTAGCGACATTCTTAAATGCAATGGGCGCTAATATCCGCGGTGCTGGTACAAATGTAATTCGCATTGAAGGTGTGCCTCAATTACATGGTGCAATTCATACGGTTATTCCTGACCGTATCGAAGCTGGTACATACTTGATTGCAGCTGCTATGGCTGGTGGTGACGTATTTGTAGAAAATGCATTGCCTGAACATTTAAAACCAGTAGTAGCTAAATTAAAAGAAGCTGGCGTTACTGTAGAGGAAGAAATTGATGGCATTCGCGTTATCAGCACTGGTAAAGGTATCAAAGCTGTTGATATCAAAACGTTACCATACCCAGGCTTCCCAACAGATATGCAAGCTCAATTTATGGCGCTTACTACAATCGCTGAAGGCACAAGTACAGTAACAGAAACTGTATTTGAAAACCGCTTTATGCATGTTGCTGAACTTCGCAAAATGGGTGCTCATATCGATATCGACAATCGTCAAGCGATTGTAGAAGGTATGCCACGCTTACATGGTGCTGTAGTTAATGCTACAGACTTGCGTGCAGGTGCGGCTCTTGTTTGTGCTGCATTGACTGCAGAAGGTAGAACAGAAGTTGGTCGTTTACATCATATCGATCGTGGTTATGATGATTTCGTAGGTAAATTGCAAAGGTTAGGTGCTGATATTGTTCGGGTTGACGAATAAAAGTACAGAGCCAAAACAGAATAAAAAGAAACGAAGCCGGCGCTCAAAAGGGCCGGCTTTATACAACGAGCAACAAAATCTAGGCGCTGCTAAGGTGGAGAATGCTAAAACTAGCACTAATCGAAAGCCATTGCGTAGGACAAAACGCAAGTCCACAAAGCTTTCTGAGGGCGTAGCAAAGCAAGCTAGCCATTTAGCTTCCAATATGCGTGAAGCCATGGTTAGAGTCACGAAGATGCGCCGTGTGGAACGTCGTAATCGTGAGACTGTAGCTATTGCAAAAACTACACCAGCTATGACCTTGAAGCGCCTAGTTCGTCCTGAGCAGGTGGGCGATTTAATGGGACGATTAAATCGTTCATTAAACTTTGACTTGGGCATCGACTTAGGAACTGCGAATATTCTTATTTTCGCTAAAGGTAAGGGCTTAGTCTTAGATGAGCCAGCTTATATTGCGAAAGATGATAAAACAGGGGATATTCTTGCCTTAGGCGAAGCTGCACGTACTATGATAGGACGTACACCTAAAGGCATATCTGTTATTCGCCCTGTTCAAGCAGGTGTTATTGCAGATTATGATATGACCGAATTTATGTTAAAGTATTTTATTCGTTCAGTCGTGCCTGCTTCTAGATTGATGAAAACGCGTATTATCGTATGTGTACCATCTGGGATTACACCTGTTGAAAAACGGGCCATTTTAGAAGCTTTGCTTAGAACTGGGGCCAAGAAGACTGTCTTGATAGAGGAACCATTGGCGGCAGCTATGGGGACAGGTCTCAATGATGCAGACCAAGTTGGGGCCATGGTTGTCGATGTTGGTGGCGGTACTACGGATATTGCAGTTCTTTGTGATACTGGCGTTGTGGTGAGTGAATCCCTTCGCATTGGGGGAGATTCCTTCAATGAATCTATTATCCGTTACATCCGTCGTAAGAAGAGACTTGTTATTGGACCTTTAACAGCAGAAAAGATTAAGATTTCTGTCGGGACTGTAGATCGTCGTGCTAAGGAGCGAACTATAGAGGTTAGAGGGCGTGATGCAAGCTCTGGACTACCTAAGATGGTTGCTGTTAATTCCTTAGAAATTCAACGTGCCTTAGAGGCGCAAGTGATGAATATTCTAGAAGGAATTAAATCTATTTTAGAAAAAACGCCACCAGAACTTGTAGCGGCTATTAATGATCACGGCATCATTCTTACCGGTGGCGGTGCTCTCATCGATGGGTTAGATCGTGTTATTACACGTTCTGTAGGTATTGCATCGTATTTGGTAGAGTCTCCACGATATGCTGTTATCAAAGGGGTTGCTAAAGCTCTTGATGAAATGTCACAATTGCGTGATACCTTGGATGAATTACAATAAAATATTGTATTGACATACTATGTAAATTGACGAAGTTGCTATTTATAGTTAGGCCATTGATGATTGGAATAACTGTAGATAGTAACTTCGTTTTTTATGCCCTTTTTTGTAATTTTCATCTTTATGATGTATACTATAGTAAAAGTATATTGCATAAAATTGATGTGCAAATATAAACCTATTAATATGGTTTGTCGCTATAGAGGAATTGTATATGAAACGATATTTATATATGACTTTTGCTGTTTTAGGTTTTCTAGGCAGTACCATACCTTATGCTGAGGCTGGGAATTTAACAGGCGTACGTGTATCTAATCATGAAGGCACAAGTCGAATTGTATTGGATGTATCTGAAATGCCTGTATCTTGGACTAAGTCTTATAATGAGTCCACACATGCCCTTACACTTAACCTTGGTGGTACTACAAATGGATTGACGGGTCCTATAGCGCAAAATAATACAAAAACAGGTGTTTTAAAAGGCATTGGCTTACAACCTGTTAATGGATCTTTGCAAGTAACATTGACGGCTAACAAGGATGTACAACATCATGAATTTACATTGGAGAAGCCATCGCGTATTGTAGTTGATTTGTTTTCTAGCTATGCTCAACAAACAACAAAGGATGTAAATAAATCTGTTACGTATAGCAAGATTAATAACACTGTAGCAGAAGGAAAAATCCAAGCCTTTGCATTATCTGTGGACAATGATTCATCTATGGTGGTCGCTCATGTTTCGGAAGGTAAACCCTTATCATCTGTAGTTCAATCGCATACTGCTATAATTGGCGCAAAGGTAAAAGGTGGTAGTTTTGATCGCCCTTATTCGGTAGCAAGTGATGGAACTATTGATTTAGAGCGTATTTCTAACCGTGGCACCTTGCGATATACACCAAATCGTGGATATTTTATTGAAGAAAAAAGACCTTTACTACAGGCTAAAACACAGAAGGATACATTCCTGATTACCTCTGTTAATACAAGTCGTAAAGAAAATGCTTTGACTCTATATACATCAGCGTATGGGGCATCTACAAAGACTAATGACTTTGGATACGAAGTGACTGTTGCTAATGGCAAGGTGGTTAGTGGTCAAAAAGGGAATTCTAAAATTGGAGAAAACCAATACGTATTATCTGGTCATGGAGAATCTAGGGATGCGTTACGTAAATTAAAGGTGGGCACACCGATTACGATTCAAAATAGACCGGAGTTGGCACAAGTGAATACCACTGGTGGAGCAGCTTTACAAGCAGGTACTATGGTTTTGAAAAATGGTAACTATGTTGGTGCTGATGGGACCCATAATAAAGCTCGTAGTTTTATAGGAACTACTAAAGATCATAATTTGGTGGTTCTTACTGTTGATAAAGCTGGGCTTCAATCCGTAGGGGTTACACAACAAGAAGGGGCTCAACTATTATCCAAACTAGGCGTCGTGGATGGTGCTGAATTATCGAATCAAGGTAGTGTTGATTTAGTAGTCAATGATACATACGTTCATAAAGCGACTTCAAATCCTACGACCTATGAGGATATTGTAATTATAAAATGAATTCGTTGCATACAATTTTGTTTGAAATATTAGTAATAATTTAGTATACTATAAATACATAACTAATTTTGTAAAAGGAGGGATCGTTATGAAAAGAGTAGTGTTGGCATTAGCTGCTTTAGGCATTTTAAGTGTTAGCTCTGTAATGGCGGCCCCTGTATCATACCAAAGTGTATTAACAGGTAAAGTTGCTTCTACAGTTTCTGTTGGCTCTGCTGTAACAGAAGGTCAAACATTGGTAACTGTAGAGACATTGGCTGGCCCTATGGCTGCTGCTAAATCTACTGTAACTGGTACTGTAACGGCGGTTAATGTTACAGTGGGCTCAGACGTTTCTCGTGATCAAATCGTTGTCACAGTAGAAAGTAAATAAAGGAGAGAAGGAATGAAGTTTTCTCATTCTTGGCGTCGGTATAGAAAAGCGATACTGGCGCTTTTCTTCTGTACTTCACTTACAGCTGCACAGGCTGTTGATTTCATGCCTGTCAATGATGTAACTACAGGTATGGAAGGCATTGCAAAAACTGTAATTGTAGGAGATACCATTTCTACCTTTGATGTAAAGGTACTTGGTGTCATGAAGGATAAGGGACCATCTGGTCATCTTATTTTAGCGAAGTTCTCTGGTCCTGTTATGGAAAAAACAGGCGGCATCGCTCATGGCATGAGTGGTAGTCCTGTATATATAAATGGTAAGCTCGTTGGTGCTGTTGCTTATGGCTGGGGCTTTGCAGATGGTACGATTGGGATGATTACCCCTATCGAGGATATGGTGAAATTATGGAATATTCCATATGAGAAGAACTTATCCAAACCATGGGATGATAAACAATTGATCCCTCTTGGCACGCCACTTATGGCTTATGGCTTTGATGCAGCATCCATGGATTACTTCAAATCCAAGTTGCCACAATATAAATATGAAACATATGATACGGCTAGTGCTAGTGGTGATGAAATTGCTAAACCTCTAGAAGCCGGTGGTTCTGTAGCAGCATTACTAGTTGATGGTGACCTAAAAACTGAGGGGCCATTGGTACTGTTACCTATGTAGATGGGGAAAAAGATTGTTGCCTTTGGTCATCCATTCTTAAAACATGGCTCCTCAAACTACTTCATGCATAATGCAAGCATCTTTACAGTAGTTAAAAGTTATGATGCTGCTTTCAAATTGGGCTCTATGGGCAAGGAAGTTGGCTCTGTAACTGAAGATAGAGGTGCTGGTATTGCAGGTGTTTCTGGTGTGATTTCTCCAGGGATCCCTATGCGATTCCATTTGAAAGACCTTGATATGGGGCGTGATAAAACTAGCTCTGTTAAGGTTATTGAAGATAGTGAGATGACACCGACTTTAGCGGCTACATCTCTATATAACATGTTGAATAAAACGTTGGATCGTAGTGGCGCTGGTACGGCTACCATTTCTTATACAATCACACCAAGAGGTAAAGAGCATAAACCGTTGACGCGAACTAATATGTTCTATAGCTCTGACTCTATCTCTGAGAAGGCTGTTGATGAGTTCTATAATGTTATCGACGTTCTTATGAATAACCGATTCATTAATTATGAAATTTCTGACATCTCTGTAGAAACTGAGGTGACACAAGATAAGAAAACAGCTAAGCTTGTTGATGCCTCTGCATCTTCAACCATTGTTTCTCCTGGTGATACAATCGTTGTAGATGTAACGTTGGAGCCGTTTCGCGGTGAGAAGGTCGTTAAACAAATCTTCTTTAAGGTTCCTGAGGATCAAGCTGTTGGCAAGTATACCTTAGAGGTGCGTGGGGGCGGTGAAATCCCATTACCTTATGTATTAGAAAAGCAAAAATATAATTTAACTGATGAAATTTTACGTCGCTTAAAAGTTCATAAAGATTTTAATGAACTTTATGATGAAATTCAAAAGACTGATACAAATAATCAAATCGTTGTAGAGTTTTTAGAAGATGGCATTAGTCTTGTTGATGAAGATGGTTCCCAATCTGTTAAAAAAGCTAAACTTAAAGATGTGGAATCAAAACCTATGCCAGGGGATGTAAAGAAAAAAACAGGTCAAGAAGATTTGAGTTCTAGTAAGGACGATGATAATCAAATAGAAAAAACTGCTATTGATACGGAATACATCGTTCAAGGTGATGGTCAATTTACAATTCATGTTATGAAACCAGCCGATCGCGATAAAGCATTAGCTAAACGCGTAAAAGAAGTTAAAAATCAAAGCAAGATGGAACATAAATTAGAATTGGAAGACCAATCCAAAAAGGATAAATCCAGTAAAAAAGATGTGAAAAAGTCTGATAAACAAGATGTGAAAAAATCTGATAAACAAGACCAAAAAACACCTGATAAAAAGGATGAATCTAAAGTAAATGATACTAATGCAGCTGAATAAGCTGAAAATGTAAGGGGAAAGGGCTAAACTGTTGAATTGGCTAGAATCGATAGGACGAGCTGTAATGAACGGCCTATCACAGATGGGGAGTGCTACATTATTGGTGTGGCACACAATTAGACAACTGAAAATGATTAATCTGTGGCATGTGTTTCAGCAGATGGCTCACTTAGGCGTAGATTCGTTGCCGATTATCAGTTTAACGTTACTCTTTGCTGGTGCAGTTATGACCTTACAGATTACAGATGTATTGATTACATATGGTGCACAAAGCACTGTAGGTGGTCTTATGGCTGTTGCTATGGGACGTGAATTAGGTCCCATCTTAGTAGGGGTAGTACTAGCTGGCCGTGTTGGCGCTGCCATCACGGCTGAAATTGGTACAATGAAGGTAACCGAACAAATCGATGCGCTTCGTGTTATGGCTGTCGATCCTATTGGTTATCTTGTGGTACCTCGTGTAGTAGCATGTATGATTATGGTGCCTATTTTGGCATTTTATGGTGTAGTCATTGGTATTGCAGGTGGTTACTTTGTAGCTACTGCTATCAAAGGTCTGGCGCCAAGTACTTATTTAGATTCTATTCAAATGTTTTCTACCATTTCAGACTTTACACTAGGTCTTTTGAAATCTAGCGTATTTGGTGCTGTCATCGCATTGGTAGGTGCTTACAAGGGGATGGAAACTAAAATGGGCGCTGAAGCAGTTGGCTTCTCCACAACTAGTTCTGTAGTAACTAGTATCATTTTAGTATTTGTATTAAATTACTTTTTATCTACCTTGTTATATTAGTAGATACATTAGAGGGATTTATGATAGAACTACGCAATGTTGTAGTTGCCTATGAGTCACGTGTGATTTTAGACTCTATTAATCTCACCATTGATGATGGGGAGACGTTAGTCATATTAGGTGGTAGTGGCAGTGGTAAAAGTACCTTGCTTCGATTATTAATTGGCTTGCAGCGTCCTACATCGGGACAGATTATTGTAGATGGCACAGATATTACAACATTATCTGAAGATGAATTTAATACAGTACGAAGAAAGATGGGGATGGTATTCCAATACTCTGCTCTGTTTGATTCTATGTCGGTAGGCGAAAACGTGGCCTTTGGTTTGCGTCAACATACGGACTTAGGGGATGATGAGATACGACGTATTGTAGCAGAGCGACTAGATTGGGTCGGTTTGAAAGGGTATGAATCCTATATGCCTAACGAATTGTCTGGCGGTATGAAAAAGCGCGTTAGCTTAGCTCGCGCCATAGCGCTAGATCCAAGCTTAATCCTCTATGATGAACCTTCATCCGGCTTGGATCCTATTACATCTGGTACGATTAGTATGCTCATTAAGGGGATGCAACAACGGCTTGGTTGTACTTCTATCGTAGTAACACATGATATGCAATCCGCGTTTTATGTGGCGGATCGCATAGCTTTACTTGATAAGGGGAAATTTGTGGAAATTTCTGATACAATAGACTTTAAGAATTCTACAAATAAAAAGGTACAACAGTTTATTCATGGTGAAGCAGAACCAATTAATGTATCTGCGATGGGAGATGTATAATGAAGTGGACGACGGAGGCCAAGGTAGGGGCTTTCACGATAATAGGTATAGCATTATTTATTGCGGGCATACTGTTTGTAGGCCGCATTGATATATGGGCTAAACCGCAAATGACGATTACCGGTGATTTTGCTCAAGTTAATGGCCTAAAAATGGCAATCAAGTTAAATACTCAGGTGTGGCCATCGGTAATGTCTCTGATATAGAGATTACACCACATGGTGTAGTAGTAAAAATGAAGCTTGATGAAAAAACACAAATTCCAAGTGACTCTACGTTTACATTGGGATCAGATGGTTTTTTAGGTGATAAGTTTATTCAAATTTCACCAGGCCAATCTAAGGTGTTTTTACAAGATGGTGACTCTGTTAAGGGCGAAGGTGCAGACGCTATGGAGAAAGCGATGCAAAGCGCTCAAAAATTAATGGATGGCACCGAAAAAATGTTGCAATCTATCAATAATATTATTGGTGATTCAGCAACGCAAAATGCACTAAAACATTCATTGCAATCTACTGCGACGATGGCTGATAATGCTGTAGCGATTACACAAAATATGGCTGATGTAACGGCACAGCTAAATCAAGCTGCTCAACAATTTAATGCAGATGGTAATGCAGGCAATGATATGCGTGCTATTTTGACTAACTTAAAACAAACTACGGATCGTGTAGATAATATGGCTCGTTCTATGGAGTCTACTGTAACAGATCCTAAAGCACAGGAAATATTAAGGAAACATTACATAATACGGCACAAATTTCAGCTCGCATCAACAAATTGATGGGTGGTAAAGCATATCAAACTGATGCAAGTGGAAATGTAGTAGGTGGAAATAATGTTGAAAAAAAGTCATCTACTAAAGTTGAGCCTTCTGTAGATTTGTTATATAACACTACAGATGATGAATTCCGCATCAATGGTCGCGTTCGTGCTTATAATGATAAAGGTATGGCTGAGCTTGGCCTTTCCAATATCGGCGATGGCACTAAATTCGATTTAAATGCAGGTCGATTCATTAGCTCTAAATGGCTAGTACGGGGCGGTATTTTTGAAAGTGAATTAGGACTTGGCGTTGACTATAATTTACGTGGTCCTGTTTCATTGTCCGCAGCGGTATATGACCTTAACAATCGTAAATATCGTATTCGTAGTGACATACGTTTACATAAAGATACTTATGGGGTTATTCAAATGACCAGACCGTTCGGTTCCACGAATGGTGGTACCTACTTTGGTATCAAACAAGTATTTTAAAGACTAATACATTCACTTTAGGTGAGTATGGAGGTACATATTATGAATAAAAAGGTTTTATCCTTAGGTGTAATGCTCTCCTTAGCTACTACAGGTGCAATGGCTGCTGATGTAGTTACAACTTCCGTTAATAATGGAGACCAATTAAGCAAATATCAAAAAGAAGCGATTCAATTAACACAAAAGCAATTAGCTGAAAAATCTGTTCAAGATAGCAAAACCTATGAGAGTAAATTGGACCTCGATGAGTCTCGTACCATAGAGTTGGCGTTGGCGAATAACCGTACAGCAAAACAAACTAAATGGGGCTATGAAGCTGCTAAATCTGCAGTGAGCCAAGTAGCAGCAGGCAAGAACCCTAGTGTAAGCTATGGTTGGTCTGCTCAAAAAACAGGCGGTGACACTGGCCGTGGTAAATCTAGTAGTCATAACTTCTCCATTAGTGCTCCTGTATTTAATCCTCAACTCGATGCAAGTATTGATTCTGCACGTTATACCCGTGAAGGCACTGGCGCTAGCTATGAAGAAGCATTACAACAAGCAAATATGATGCTATTAGTGGCTATTATACATTGATCATGAATCGTAATCTTGTTGATGTGGCTCAACAAGCTGTTAAAGATTACCAAGGTCATGTAACAAATGTTCAAGCTCAATATAATGTTGGTTTGGTAGCAAGTTCTGATGTATTGGCTGCTAAAACAAATCTTGCTGATTCTGAAACAAATCTTGTAAAAGCGCAAAATTCTGCCAATTTAGCAGAGGCTAGCTTGAATCAAGTTATTGCATACCCTGTACAAACAGCTATTAACACAGCAGAACATGACTTACAATATAAACCTTACAATGTTACATTAGAACAAGCTAAGGCATATGCTTTACTTCATCGTTCAGCCCTTGTTAAATCTGCACTTGATGTAAAATCTGCAGAAGAGGCTGTAAAATCTGCTAAATCTGGTTATTTACCAACTGTAGCTGTAAAAGCAGGTCGTGGCTATGCAGATCCAGATGGTTACTTTGGAACAAGTACTAAATCTTGGAGCGTAGGTGCTACTGCATCTTGGAGCTATGGGATGGCGGTGCAACACAAAATGCTATAAAAAAAGCTAATGCTCAACTTGAACAAGCGAAAGAAGCTAATTTAGCTACTGTTGATGCTGTATTATTAGCAGTACAAAAAGCATACTTGAACTTGCGGTCTGCAGAGCAAACAATCCAAAGCACTCAAACTGCAGTTGCTCAAGGTCAAGAAAGCTTCCGCATTGCTACACTTCGTTATCGTGCAGGTGTTGGTACAAACCTTGATGTACTCGATGCGGAAACTAAATTAACAGATGCTCGTAATAACTATGTACAAGCTCTTTATAATTACAATATTAGCATTGCAGCTCTTGAACAATTGACAGGTGTTCCATTGAATACTCCAGTTGGACAAGGCGCAGGAATTATTGCAAACAGTGGTGCAGCTGAACAACTAGCACAACTTGGTGGTAATCAATAATTGGATACTAAAAAAGACGACTTCGGTCGTCTTTTTTTTATAGATTTATAGAGCGTAGATTCATTGTATATTTTCATTTTTATGTTATGGTAATGTTTAAATAATTTTATCTGTAGTTATTGTAGAAAATGATTAGTAAAAAAATATATTAGTTTTATAAAATTTACCCTTAAATACTATAGTTATTACTGTGTGTGTGGTAAGATTAGTATATATATTTATTTTATTCATAATGTGTATGGGAGATCATTATGACCCGTAAAAAGTGGTGTCTCATAGGGGCTGCAATTTTAGGATTATCTGCAGTTGGTGCTAGTATAAACCCTATAGCTAAGACCTATGTAGAACCTATGGTTAAAGAACAAGTAAATAATACCATAAACGGATCTGTGGACTATGATTCTCTTCGTATCAATTGGAATGGTGATGTAGTTTTATCAGATGTGGTGATTAAAGATCGGGATGGTCACTTAGTAGGGACGGCACAAGATGTAGCTGTTGGGGTTAAACTATCTGCATTACCAAGTATAATTGGGGGTAACACATCAGGGGCGACAGCTATATCCAATGTTACCGTGGATGCACCTGATCTTCACATATGGCAATTGAACGATGGATCTTGGAGTATAGAAAAGTTAGTTAAACCATCTGATCCGAATAAATCGGGTAGTTTTGATGGTGATATTACCATTAATAATGGTCATGTAGCGCTGCGCACTAAAGATGGCGTTAAACGCGATATTGAAAAACTTGATGGCACCGTTGCTCTTAATATGAGTGGTATGTCCAAAGGGACATTTACTGCCGATGTAGATGGTTCATCTGTTCTTGTAAATGGCAAAATAGATATGGACGATGTGTCTAATTTTGATGTCTTTGTACAAGCCGATGAAATTGATACTGCTGGTATTATGAGCTTTGTTCCACTGCGCGAGATCTTGTTGTAACGAAGGGGAAATTACAAGATTTACATCTCAATGTTAAGAGTGAAGATGGACAATATATTATGAGTGGCAATGTTGGCTTTAAAGGTTTAACAGGCACTTATAAGCGGGGCAATACGATGTATACCATCACTGATGGTGAAGGTCGTATTATGCTCAATCATGACCAAATTGTTATTAGCCATAGCTCTTGGCGTATCAATGATCAAGCAGCGAAGCTCAATGGTCTTATTACATTGGGGAAAGCCGAAGAATATCTCAACCTTAATGTTGTAGCGGATAAGGTGAATCTAGAAGCCATTACCGATGTGGGGGTTACTGGTATTGTCGGTGGTCGTGCTCATATTGGAGGCACTACTGTAGCGCCGCGGGTAGATGCAACTATAGGCAGTGATGGTATTTCTTATAAAGGGTACCGTGTGGACCGCGTACAAGGAAATGTAGTATACGATAATGGATTGGTTCGCATCGATGATGCTCAATTATCTATTGGCGCTGGTAATGCTAAAGTTAAAGGTCAATACGTCGTAGATACAGGTGATTTTGACGCCATTGCTAATGTTCATGCTTTATCGTTAGATACTTTCACACAAGATTTGACGATGCCTATTACAGGGACAGTTGATGGAGAAGTCCATGTTTTGGGAAAGAATAATCAACTTACGGATCTTGTAGGCGCTATTCAAGGCCATCAGATTGGGGTCCGTGGTGTAGTGTTGGATTCTGTAAAAGCGGATCTAACCCATAGTGACAATCTTACCAATATAACTATGGTTGGAAATATGGGAACTGGATCCTTTAGTGGATATGGTTCTATTCAAAATGGTCAAGTGGATGCCACAGTTTCTGGTAATGCGTTACCGTTAACATCACTTAGTTCAATCATAGGTGAAGATGTTGCTGGTACTGTTAGCACATCTATTAATGTAAAAGGCGCCTTAGATAATCCTAATGTGACTGGTACTGTATGGGGGCAAGAGGTTCTCTATAAGGGTGCTCATTTTAATGATATTCATAGTGATATTACTTTAGACAATCATGTTCTAACAATTACAAATGGTCATATTGGTGACGGTAGTGGTGGCTATGATATTACCGGTTGGTATAATATCAATACTGACGCCCTAGATTTAAATGCTAAAGCTCGTGCTGTACGTATTGAAAATCTAATTCGTCCTGTAACCGATATTCCTATTACAGGATGGTTTGAAACTGATAACCATATAACTGGGACTGTAGCCAATCCTATTGTAGAAGGCCGAGCTCATTTATGGGATGGGTCTGCATATGGCAAACTTATAACTAACGCTTTTGCAAAGTATAACTATAAAAATGAAAGATTAGAATTTTATCGCTTTGATATTGAAGGTTATGGTGCGACCATTACTGGTGGCGGTACTGTATCAAAAGAAGCTATTAATATTGATTTTGAAGGTAAGAAAATCGATATGGGTAGATTGCTCATCAATACCGATTATAAGGTGGATGGTTTACTAGCAGGCCGTGGTACTATAACGGGTTCCATGGATAACCCTCAGTTTAATGGCTATATTTTATCAGATGCTTTATCCATTAATGGACAGCTATTGACTGATATTCATGGCCACGTGTATGCAGATAAATCCGTCGTAAATGTACAAGATTTCGTTTGCTGAATCAAATGGTGGTCGTTATGTTGCCAAAGGTGGCATGAAGCTCGATGATAGTAAACAGTTATTTGGCGTTTTAGATGTTACCAATGGTAGTGTAAAGAACTTATTGGCTTTATTAGATCGAGCTGATGAGCACCTCGATGGTCAATTAAATGGCTCTGTTGAAATTGGAGGTACGAAGGACAATCCAAGTGTTATTGTAAATGGTAAAATTAACGATGTTACTATTGATGATAAGGTTGTCGGTGATGCAACAATTGATGCTAGCCTAGCTAATCGTAAGTTTAAAATTACCACTTTAAAACTACCTGTTGGTGAGGGCCTCATTGCTATGGGTGGTACTTTGGATCTCGATGGGCAAGCTGATTTACAAGTAGCCTTAAAGGATGTCGACATAGTGCCATTCTTACCACTTGTAGGTAAGGATATTCAAGCAACAGGCTGGGTAACAGGTGTTGTGAATGTTACTGGAGAAACTAAAAATCCTAAGGTGGAATTATCTGGTGCAGTAGAGTCCGGTTCGTTCAATGGAATTGGTATTGATGAAGGCTTTGCGTTGGCTACAATGCAAGATCATGTCATTCAAATCCAACGTATTCAAGGCGCTAAAGAAGGCTATAAGCTCAGTATTTATGGTAAAATTCCATTGGCGGCTCTTTATACATCTGGTTATTTAGAAGCTAGTGATGCTAAATCTATGGATGTAACAATTGACTTTAACGAAGCAGATATGGCTGTTATTCCTCTTGTTACTACTAGTGTTAAAGATGCAACGGGGCCGTTAAAGGGTGCAATTAGGCTTACAGGGACTATAGACCAACCTGAGGCATATGGCACAGTATCTGTACGTAATGGTACTATGAAATTGGCCAATGTAGATAATGAAATTACTGGTATTGACGGAGATTTAATCTTTTCTGGACAACAAGGGGGATTTCCAATCTCGTATCAATATGGGGAAAGGTAGTGCTGGTTTAGCTGCTAAGGTAAATTGGTCTGGTCATGAGCTTACCAACTATAAGGCTGCCGTTCAACTTGATGGACTCGATGTTCGTAGCGAATATGTGAGAGGCCCATTAAATGGTGAACTTTACATTGCGGAACGTGATGGATTACCTACCTTGATAGGTAATTTGGACCTAGAAAACATCCAATTTAAGATTCCTCTTTCCTTGCAGTCTAGTGAAAGTAGCACCAACATGGGTGTAGATGTTAATATTCATGCTGGCAAGGGCGTACGCTTATATGATCGAACTCTATATAACATGTTTATCGGTGGTGATGTTCATTTCGGTGGCACATTACAAAACCCAACTGCTAGTGGCCAGTTCGATGTTAAATCTGGTACGTTCAAATACTTAAGTCATGTATTTAATATTACGAAGGGGAATGCACACTTTGTAGGTGGTTCCTATTTACCAAACTTACAATTAGAGGCTGAAACGAATGTAAGCAACTACAATATTATGCTTGGTGTAAAAGGGACTGTAGACCATATGGATCTTACTTTGTCGTCTAATCCTAGTTTGTCTAGAAAGCAAATTATTTCCATGTTAACCTTTGGTCGTGGTGCAGATTCAAATAGTAGTACATTGACAAATGATGATGTGAATGCTGTTGCTACAGCAGGTTTACAAATGTTTGCCTTTGGCTATGTGCAAGATGCATTGCAAAATACATTAGGTTTAGATCGGATTAATATTACGACAGGTTCCATTGATCCTGATGAACCAACTAATAGGGCAACAGCAGGTAATTACAACATTGAAATTGGCAAGTATATTGTGCCAAAGGTAATGCTTACTTATTCTCAAGGTATCAATAATAAACAAAATAAATATGGTGTTGAGTATTCTGTAAAACGAAACCTCAAGTTCACTGCATGGCGTACATCGCAAGGAAACAATTATTTAGGTGGTCGTTGGACAAGAAGCTTCTAAGTTTATGGCTAGAGTGTGCAAATCCCATGGGTATGCACATTCTAGTCATATTAATTTCATAAAATTTGTTTAATATAGTACTCATTCCCAGTATTTTATGCTATAATAATAAAGATTTATTAGTCTTTATAAAACAAGATGTAAACTTTTTATGGGGATGAGTTCTAGGAGGAATTTATGTTTAAACCAAAAGCCTATAAAAGTATGCTTGCAGCATCCGTGTTGACTGCTGTCATGGGGACAGGCAGTGTATTTGCTGCAGAGGTACAAGCTGGCTATACTCCAGATTTAAATAACACAACAACAACTAGTGCAGCAACTACTAATGATGCTACTACTACTCAAGCTGTTTACAATGCTGATGCAGCTACACCTGCAACAACACAAGATGAAACTGATGCAGCTATCTTAGCAGCTCGTGGTGATACAACTGTATCTAGCGATGGTACTGTAGTTAGAGGTTCTGACGGAACTGTTACAGTTAATAATGCTGCTTTGAAAACAGATGACAAACAAGTAAAAATGGTGTCTAAAACTACTGGTGGTACTGACCTCGATAAGGCTGCTGAAAATGGCCAAACTCAAGCTGTTACAACTGTAGAAGCTCAATATGTTACATCTGCTAATGCTGAGTCTATTAATCCATATGTAGGTAAATTGATTACTGGTTTATCTATTTCTGGTGTAACAGCTGAACAACAAGCACAATTATTGCCTATCTTGACAGAAAAAATCGGCGATGCTGTATCTGTTGATGGTGTATTTAAAGACGTAACTAACCTTGGTAATACTGGTTACTTCTCTGAAGTAAACCCTGTATTTACAACAGTACCTGAAGGCGTTAAATTGGACTTTGCTGTTACAGTAAATCCAATTACTACTGGTGTAGCTTTCGAAGGTAATACAGTTTATACTTCTGAAGTATTGACTAAATTCATGGACCTTCAACCAGGTCAAGTTCTTAACTCTGTATACGTAGGCCAAAAGGTTCAAGGTATCAACGCAGCATACGCTCGCGATGGCTATATGTTGGCACATGTTGATGGTATTCGCGTAGATGACCAAGGCGTGCTTCATGTTCATATCGTAGAAGGTATTGTTGAAGATATCATTCCTGCTGGTAACAAGAAAACTCGCGATAAAGTTATTACTCGCGAATTCGTTCAAAAGAAAGGTAAACCTTTCAATAAATTCTTGGTACGCCGTTCTGTAGAACGCGTATACAACCTAGGCTTCTTTGATGATGTAAATGTTCGCATGTTGCCTGGCGATCAAGATCCTAACAATGTAATCATTGAAATCGATGTTTTGGAACATAAAACAGGTACTATTACATTAGGTGCTGGTTACTCCAAGTCTGATGGTTTGATGGGTATCATTGAATTTGGTGAAGATAACTTCCGCGGTACTGGTGATAAATTCAAAGTTCACTGGGAAATCGGTGGTAAGAAAAAATATAAAAACTACCAAATCTCTTACTTGAAACCTTGGATTGATAGCAAAGGTACATCTCTTGGCTTCTCCTTCTTCAACCGTGAAGATGAATACACTGATTACAACGAAGATGGTAATGAAGTAGCTGAATATAACAAGAAATCTCGTGGTTTCAATATTTCCTTCGGTCGTCAAACAGGGGAATATACTCGTGACTACTTGACTCTTGAATCCCGTAAAGATTCCTATAAATGGGATGATGATGACAGCTCCGGCTTCCGTTATGATAAAAATGCGGGCAAAGGTAAAAATTGGAATAATGGTTCCTACAACTTTGCAAATGATAAATATGTAGATAAAAACTTTGGCCGTATCAATTCCATTACATGGCAAAAGGTATACGATTCCCGTGATAATATTTATGAACCTACACGTGGTCGTCGTATTTCTTATACAGCACAATGGGCTGGTCATGGCTTAGGCGGTGACTTCGACTTCTACAAATTCACAGCTGAAGCACGTATGTATAAAAAACTAGGTGCTAAGAATGTATTGGCATTCCGCGCGCGTGGTGGTTTTATCCAAGGTGATGCTCCTTATAGCCAATTGTTCACATTGGGTGGTGCAGACTCCTTACGTGGTTACGAAGATGATCAATTCCGTGGCAAGTATATGTACAATGCTACATTGGAATTCCGCTTCCCAATCGTTAAAGGTTAGTGGTGTATTGTTCACTGATATCGGTGATGCATGGGATGCACCAAATGTATCTTGGTACAACAGCAAGAAAACATTTAACTATGGCGTTGGTGCTGGTGTTCGTATTACTACACCAATTGGCCCAGTTAAACTTGATTATGGCGTGGGTAAACATAAAAATAAATTCCACTTCAGCTTCGGCACACAATTCTAATATAGTAAATGTATATGGTGGAGGCCTCTTTTCTAAAGAGGCTTTCACCAATATCTCTATATGGCATCCTTTGATGCAGTAATTTAAAGAAATGAGGGCACTCTATTATGATGCGAATGATGAACAACAAGGCGAATGTGAAAATCTTTTCCATCGTCATTGCTGCTATTTTTATTATTGGTATTGGCGCATTAGCGTATACACAAATGGCTACACCAAGCGGTAATAGTGGTAATAGTACAATTGGTGTTATCGATACATCTCGTATGATGTCTCAAGATAATCCAATTTATATCTCTGCAGCTCAGGAATACATGAGCTATCAAAGCCAATTACAACAAGAAACACAAGCTAAAATTGATGCAGCACAAGATGATGCGACTAAACAAAAGCTCGCTGAAGAAGCACGTCAAAACTTAGCAAAAAAAGATCAAGAAATTGCTAAATCTGTTCAAGATAAAGCTATGGAAGCTGCAAAAGCAGTGGGCGACGCTAAAGGTCTTAGCGTTGTTATGACTAAAGACACAGTACTATACGGTGGCGTTGATATTACAGATCAAGTATTAAAAAAACTAGCTACTGATGCAAAAAAATAAACTGTAGTTCTATGTAAGGGAGAACGACAATGAACGGGAAAAAACGATATATCGGATTTGCCATATTTCTCGTTGTTGCATTATGTGCTATGGTTTGGGCCTATGGATTTGTGACAAATCGTCAGCAGAGTCCTGATGGGGTATCAATAGGTGTTGTACGTATTGATGATGTATTAGAATTTAATCCTTCTTATGAGGATTATAAACAAGCTAAAAATGAATTGGATCTTTTGCAACGTCAATATGAATTAGAACAACAAGCTTTAAATGCCAAGTCAGAGACACAAGAGGAACAGTTGAAATCTCTTGCATTAGATTCAACCTTGTCAGATGCTCTTACGGTGGAATTGCAAACTCGTATTGCAACAAAAGAAAATGAATTGAATCAGCAATTGAATGCAAAACGAAACGAACTTACTCAAATATTTGTCGGAATTAAAGGTTAGTTCCAATGAATATGATCTTGAAATCGTTAATCTCCAATTAGATTTATATGCTTATGATGCTCGTGTGTATATTGATGATGCACAAAAGCAAGCAGCTATGGCAGAGAAGGCTAAGAAAGAGGAGCGATTAAAGGAATTATTAGCTAAGAGAAAACCATCGAATCTTGATGTAGACTCTATTAAGGCTAAAGTACAGGCAGAACTTGCGCCTATGCAACAAAAAGGTCAAGAAGAACTTAACCAATATGCTGCATCCTTACAAAAGGAATTGGCGGCTAAACGAGATACTATGGTTCAACAACAAGCACAATCGATCATTGCTAATAATAACTTACCTGTAGCACAGGATTGGAATGATTCTTGGGCTAAAAAGCTTTCAGATAAAGAAGCTGAAGTGAGTGCACTTCATGAAGCCATTTTAGAAGATGTTCGTATGCGCGTAGCAATTATTGCAGAGGAACAACATTTGGATTTAGTCATCATCGATGATGGTGGTAATATTAAGGGGCTTGATATTACTGATGCAGTGAAGGCGTCCTATCGAGTTCAATAAGGAGTTATATTATGAATAAACGTATTAAATCTTTAGTATTAGGTGCATCTTTAGTAGCTTCCATGGCTATTTTAGGTGGTTGTGGTTCTAATAATGTTGGTTACGTTGATAGCGTGAAAGTAGCAAATAGTACTGAAAAAGGTATTGAAATTACTAAAGAAATTAACGCTAAAAAAGCTGAGCTAGATGCTAAAATCGCCGCTGCTGATGAAGCATCTAAACAAAATGTATTTAACCAAGCTAATCAAGAATTAAATGCCTTTGCAAATGCAAAAGCTCAAGAATATCGTCAATATCAAGAACAAAAAGTTGGTGAACTTGTAAAAGAGAAAAAACTTGATGTAGTTATTGAAAAAGGTGCTGTTGTAGGTGGCGGTTCTGATGTAACTGACGACTTGATCGCTAAAATGGGTAAAGCTTCTGATGACCAAATTAAGGAAGCTGAAAATGCAGCTAAAGCGCAAGAACAACAAGATGCGCAACAAAATGCTCAACAATCTGGTCAAGCTACGGCAGTTAATACTGAAGAAAGTGCACAATAATTAAGAATTATCACAGGGGAGGAGTTTACCTTGGAAAAAAACTTTACAGGAACTCGCAACATTAGTAGGCGGTCGTGTTGTAGGTGATGGCTCTATTGTTATTACTGAAACACGTAGCTTTGAACAAGCAGTAAAACAATCCATAACTTTTGCAGTAGGTGAATATGTTGAACATATTGCGTTATGCCAAGCGGGTGCTGTGATCGTTGAATCTGAAGTGAAAGATGCACCGATGGCACAAATCGTAGTCGATAATGCAAAAGCAGCATTTGCACAAGTATTAGAACTCTTCCATCCACCTGTTGTTGTTCCTAGAGAAGTGCATAGCACAGCTATTATTGGTAACAATGTAACAATTGGCAAAAATGTTGCTATTGGTGCCTATTGTGTTATTAATGATAATGCAGTCATTGGTGATGATGTAACAATTCGTCCATATGTTTATATTGGGCACAATGTGCGTATTGGTGAAGGTTCTGATATTTACGCTGGCGCTATTGTTCATGAAAATTGTATTTTAGCAAACGCGTTGTATTACGTGCTAAAGCAGTAATTGGTGGCGAAGGCTTCGGTTTTGCTACAGAAAATGGTGTACATACACATATACCACAAGTTGGTAATGTTATTCTTGAAGATGATGTTGAAGTTGGTTCTTGTACAACTATCGACAATGCTACAATGGGCTCTACTTTAGTACGTCGTGGTACGAAGATTGACAATCTTGTTCATCTTGGTCACAATGTTGAGATTGGTGAAGATTGCTTCCTAATCGCTCAGGTTGGTATTGCCGGAAGTACTAAATGTGGTAATCATGTTATCTTTGCTGGACAAACTGGTTGTACTGGTCATATTACGATTGGTGATAATGTACAATTTGCTGGTAAAACTGGTATTACAGGTAATGTACCATCCAACTCTATTATGGCAGGCTATCCAATGAGACCTCATAAAGAATGGTTAAAATTGGCTGCTTATGAAAATCGTTTGCCAGATATGGTGAAAACTGTAAAACAATTACAAAAAGAAATTGACGCTTTGAAAGCACAGCTTAAGGAGAGCTAATAATCCATGTATAGGTTTATGAAAATCTTTAGTGCCTTTATTTGCTTATTACCTAAAGGTTTGCAATATGCTATTGGTACATTGCTTGGTGAAATTGCGTGGCTAGCGGTGCCGCCTAAACGCAAGCGCCTAGCAATCGGCCAAATTCTATTCTGTAATATTACAGATGATCCAAAAGAAGCTCGACGTATTGCGAAAGCTAGTACTACACGCTTTGGTCGCATGATTATTGATGTATTACGCTATCCAGAGATTAAGGATGGCGCATACAAAGATATGGTGGAGTTTATTAATCGAGAGTACTTAGATGATGCCTTGGAAAATGGTCGAGGTGCAATCTTAGCCGCTGTTCATAGTGGTAACTGGGAACTCCTTGGTGGTGTTCTTGCTTCGGAAGGGTATCCGTTGATTTCTGTGGCAATGAAACAGAATGGTGATGCGGACAAGTTTATCAATGAATATCGTCGTATCATGCACCAACATGTAACCTATAAAACTGGTGTACGAGAAATGATCAATGAACTTAAAAAAGGTGCTTTTTTAGGCCTTATTATGGATCAGGATCCTGGTGATGATGGTGTACTTGTTCCATTCTTTGGTTATGAAACTTTAACGGCAGCAGGTCCAGCTGTATTGGCTCGTATGCAAGATGTACCAATCATTTTTGTGACTATACATTATAGTCCGTTTTCTGAAAAATATGAGATTGAGGTACATCCACCAATTTATGTGGAACGTACAGATGATAAAAAGCGTGATATAGCGGTTACAACAACTCTTTTAAATGAGTTTATTGAGGATTATATTCGTCGATATCCTGAAGATTGGTTCTGGCTTCACAATCGTTGGAAGTGGACACGTCGTTTCTATGGCGAACAAATTGAAACACCTCCAGATGTATTTCACTAGTTAATAAATATAAAGAGATTTTACATGCTTACTTATGTAGTATTGATTTGAATACCGCATAAATTAAGCATCGTAAAAGTCTCTTTTTATTTTTTTATGGTGTATAATACAGTATTTATAATTAAATTTATATAAATTTAATTATGTGAAAAATGCTTTCAAAATCAATGAATATATGGTAAATTTCTTGTATCACCTATGCAAATAGGGTATAATACATATTGGTGTATAGTAAACGTGAATTCAGATTATGAAAGGACTTTCTTATGAGTAAGCCACAACAAACAATTAAACAGGCTGTTTCATATCAAGGGATTGGCCTTCATAGCGGTGAACCAGTAAATATGGTTTTTAAACCTGCACCTGAAAATACAGGAATTGTGTTTGTCCGCACGGACATTGAAGGTCATCCTTCTGTGCGAGCACACATTGATAATGTGACGAACACTATGCGCGCTACTACATTGGAAAATGGTGAAGCGAAGGTTTTCACTGTAGAACATGTGATGGCTGCGTTCAGTGCTATGAATATTGATAACTGTTATATCGAGATGGATTCTCCTGAACCTCCTGTAGGTGATGGCAGTAGTGCAGTTTTTATAGGTCTCATAGAAGAGGCAGGCATTCAAGAACAAACAGCACCACGTCAAGTATATAAAGTGACACGTTCTCACGCTATTTATGATGGTGATCGTTTTGTAGTTATTTTGCCATATGATGGCTATCGCATTACATTTACATCGATTAACAGCCATCCGTTACTTGGTACGCAACATTGTGATTTTGAAGTTTCGCCAGAATACTTTAAAGAACACATCAGTGCTGCTAGAACTATCGGATTTATGAAGGAATTAGAACAATTACAGGCTATGGGCCTTGCAAAAGGTGGTAACCTAGATAATGCATTAGTCTATGATGATGAGAAATGTTTGTCTGTACCTCGCTTTGACGATGAATTAGTTCGTCACAAGGCGTTAGATGTAATAGGCGACTTATTCTTATTGGGACCAATTGAAGGTCATGTAATTGCTTTGAAATCGAGTCATGAATTAAATTCAAGATTGGCTCGTAGTATAATGGAAGAAATAAGGGAGACACAGCCATGATTCTTAATCACGAAGACATTTTAGAAATTTTACCTCATCGTTATCCTATGCTTTTGGTAGATCGCATCGTTGAGTTAGAACCTATGAAACGTGCTGTGGGCATTAAAAACGCTACATTCAACGAATTGTTCTTCCAAGGTCACTTCCCAGGCAATCCAGTAATGCCAGGTGTACTATTGACTGAGGCTATTGCTCAAGTTGGTGGTATTGCATTACTATATCCTGAAGAAAATCGCGGTCTTACACCTATGTTTACAGGTATTGATAAAGTACGTTTCCGTCACCCTGTAAAACCTGGTGATCAAGTGCGCATGGAAGTGGATATTGTTAAAATCAAAGGTAAAATGGGTAAGGTTGAAGGCCGTGCCTATGTTGGCGACAAATTGTGCGCTAGCGGTGAATACATGTTTGCCCTTGTATAATAATTGAGGAGTGATTGTAGTGATAGTTGTAGGCATGGAAAATGCAGAATCCAACATCCATAGTACAGCCATAGTCCATCCAAATGCTAAATTGGGCAAAGATGTAATCGTAGGTCCTGGCGCCGTAATCGGCGAACACGTCGAGATTGGCGATGGCACACAAATCGGTGCACATGTTGTAATTGGTGGTTGGACAACCATTGGTAAGCGTTGTGAGATTTATCCTAACGCATCTATTGGGTTGGAACCGCAAGATTTAAAATTTAAAGGCGAAAAAAGCTATTGTAATATTGGCGATGAAACGGTTATCCGTGAATTCGTAACTATTAGCCGCGCTACTGGAGAAGGTGAAGAAACACGTGTAGGTAATAATTGCTTGCTTCAAGCATGTACACATGTGGCTCATAACTGTATCGTTGGCAATAATGTAATTATGAGTAACTGTGCAGGCCTGCTGGTCACGCTATCGTTGAAGATCGCGTTGTTATTGGCGGCCTTGCAGGTATCCATCAGTTTGTTAAAATTGGTCGTAATGCAATGGTTGGCGGTATGGCAAAGGTGGTTCAAGATATTCCACCATATGTCATTGCTGATGGTCAACCAGCACGTGTTATTGGCCTTAACTCTGTTGGATTGTCTCGTGCGGGCATTTCAGAAGAAGTGCGCCGAGATTTAAAACAAGCATTCCGTATTATTTATCGTTCTGGCTTTAGTTTATCTAAGGCTATCGAAGAAATGGAAATGCAACTTGATTCTTCTGTAGAAATTGAAAATTTATTACGCTTCTTACGCAATGCCGATCGTGGTATTATGCGTACACGTCGTGACTAATTCAAAAGACCTCGTATAATGTACGAGGTCTTTTTATGTACTTTATAAATATCATGCTTTCAATGGGATATGAAATCTATAACATTAGGTCATAAATATAAAATATTTTGATAAAATATTTGAAGTTTTTTTACGTTCATAAGACGTAAAAAAAGAGGAATGAAAAAAATTCTACTAAAAATGTTGAAGAAATAGGCATAAAACATGGTGTTTTTAATGGTAAAAAGTGCCTATTTATAGTACAATATATTGTATATGATTATGTCTTTTTTGAGGCATTAAGTATTGTAAATTTGTAATCACTCATTGATATATAGGCCGTAGGTCATCTAGGAGGTATAGTCTTGGCAAAGGTAGGATTGATTGCAGGCATTGGTGTTTTGCCTGTAGAATTCATGCGCGCTGCTCATGTATTAGGTCATGAGGTAGTGGTTATCGGTGTAGTTCCAGATGTAGACCCGGCTTTAAAGGCTGAGGCTGATGCCTTCTATGATATTGGTGTTGCCAAATTAGGTAAGATTTTTAAAACCTTGAAAAAAGAAGGCGTTGAAGAATTAACTATGTTAGGTAAAGTGACTAAGGAAATTCTCTTCAAAGGTCTTACATTCCCTGATTTAAAAACATTAGGTGTTCTTAAACGCCTTAAAAATCGTAAAGATGATACGATCATGCTCGCTATCGTAGATGAAATCGAACGAGAAGGGTTTAAAGTGTTAGATCAAACTGTATACCTTAAACCATTTATGCCAAAGGTGGGGGTGCTTTCAAAAACACAGCCTACTGATGAACAATGGGCAGATATTTGCTTTGGCTTTGAACTAGCTAAGCAAATGGGTGGACTTGATATTGGTCAAACAGTAGTTGTAAAACATAAAGCGGCTATGGCTATTGAAGCTATTGAGGGCACTGATAAGTGCATTTTGCGTGGCGGTGAATTAGGCCGTGGCGATGCGGTTGTGGTTAAAACGGAAAAGCCAAATCAAGATGTTCGTTTTGATGTTCCTGCTGTAGGGATAAAAACATTAATGTCCATGATTGATAGTGGGTGTAAAGTCCTTGCTGTAGAGGCTGAAAAGACTATTTTTGTTCAACAACAAGATGTACTAGATTTGGCAAACCGTCATGGTATTGTTATCTGTGCTGTTGACCAAGAGTTTGTAGATTCCAGAAAGGATGCATAATGAAAGTCATGTTTTCTGCCGGTGAAGCATCCGGTGATACTCATGCAGCCAGTGTTGCTAATGCACTGAAAGAAATAGATCCTTCGGTTGACATGTTTGGCATGGGCGGTACCTTGATGGAACGCGCTGGTGTTCGCATAGTATATGATATTAAAAATTTAGGCGTTATTGGGATTGTAGAGATTGTAAAATCACTACCGAAATTCTTTAAACTTCGCACCTACTTAAAACGTGTCATGATGAAGGAAAAACCAGATATTCTCGTCTGTGTAGATTACCCTGGTTTTAATATGAAACTTGCAGCTGTAGCTCATGAATTGGGAATTCCCGTTCTCTATTACATTGCTCCTACGATTTGGGCATGGCATAGTAGCCGTGGCAATACAATTCGTAAGTATGTCACTAAGGTGGCATCTATATTTCCTTTTGAAGCAGAAGCGTATCGCAAATATAAATGCGATGTAGACTTTGTAGGCCATCCACTATTGGATATAGTACATCCTACGATGAGCAAAGAAGAGGCTGAGGAATATTTTGGAGCTCGTAAAGATGCTAAAAAAGTACTGCTCATGCCAGGGAGCCGTAAGCAAGAGGTGTTATCCTTGCTAGATACGATGTTAAAAAGTGGCGAGCAATTGATGGCGAACCATGAGGATATTCAATTCTTCTTGCCTCGCGCACATACCATCGACCGTAGTGAATTAGAAACTTTCATCGATGCTCACAAAGTGCCGGTGACGATTACAGAAGACCATACATATGATTTGATGCAGATTTGTGATGTATGTCTCGCCGCATCAGGTACAGCTACATTAGAAACAGCTATGATGGAGTTACCAACTATTTTATTGTATCGTGTATCTCCAATTACATATGGCATTGGTAAGATGGTCGTCAATGTGACGCATGTAGGTTTGCCAAACATTGTAGCTGGCAAAGAAGTAATTCCTGAGTTATTACAAGATGCAGTGACACCTGAGGCTATTGTATCTCTTGTGGAACCTCTTCTAACTGATGTGGAACGCAATGAAGCGATGCGTAGCGAATTGCGTGAAGTACATCATAAATTAGGTGAACCAGGTGCTGTAAAGCGCGTAGCAGAACTGGTATATAACCTCGGTAAGGAGAAATGTAATGAATAGTTATTCTAGGCTCTTATATTTTGTAAAGCCTTATTATAAGCGCATGATTTTTGCAGTGTTCTGCATGATCGTCGCAGCTGCGGCATACTTGGTAGTGCCTTGGCTTATTAAAAATGTAGTAGACCAAGTATTAGATGATAAGAATATGTTTATGTTGAACCTCATTGTAGGATCTATCATTCTTATATTCTTAATTCGTGGCTTTGCTACATATGGTCAAACCTATAATATGTCTTACATTGGACAACGTGTCATCATCGATGTACGGGAGGCCATTTTTAATCATCTACAAAAATTAAGCTTATCTTATTTTGATCGCCGCAAGACTGGCGTTATCATGAGTAATCTTACTAATGACGTTGCTGCACTTCAGACTGCTGTAGTTGATAATTTGATTTCCTTTATTACGGAATCTGTAACACTTATCGGTTCTCTCGTGTCTATGCTTCTCATTGATTGGAAATTGACACTTGTTACCTTTATTACAGTTCCTGTAGTGCTTGTGATTATCAATGTATTTGGTAAAAAGCTTCGCGTAGCAGGTCATGATGTACAAGGCCGTGTGGCTGACATTACAGCACTTTTACAAGAGGTAATCAGCGCTATTCGAGTAGTAAAATCATTCGCTCGTGAAGATTTTGAACGGAAGCGTTTTGAGGATGAAAATGATCGCAACTTTAAAGCTGTTATTAAAGCTACTAAGTTGACTAGCTTGTTAAGTCCAATGGTTGAATTTTCTGCAGCCATTGCGGTGGCAGTCATTCTTTGGTATGGTGGCTATTCTGTAGTAACAGGGACTATTACAGCAGGTTCTTTGATTGCGTTCTTAATTTATGCAATCAACTTGTCAAACCCAGTTAAACGCTTGAGCCAAGTGTACGGCAATATTCAAAAAGCATTGGCTGCAGCTGATCGTGTATTTGAAATCTTGGATACTAAAACTGACGTTGTGGAAAAACCTGATGCTATTACGTTGCCATCTATTAAAGGCAATGTAGAATTTAAAGATGTTTCATTCTCTTATGATGGTGAAAAAACAGCGCTCGAAAACTTTACTTTGTCTGTTAAGGCGGGTGAAAGCGTAGCTCTTGTTGGTCCATCTGGGGCTGGTAAAACGACTCTAGCAAATTTGTTACCTCGCTTCTACGATGTAACGGGGGGCGCTATCACGATTGATGGTTATGATGTAAAAGATGTTACATTTAAATCGTTACGTGAACAAATCGGGCTTGTACCACAAGAAACTGTGTTGTTTAATGCCACAATTAAAGAGAATATCTTGTATGGTCGATTAGATGCTACTGATGAAGAAGTATATGAAGCTGCTAAGGCTGCTAATGTTCTTGAATTCGTAGAAAAGATGCCTGATGGTCTCGATACAGTAGTGGGCGAGCGAGGAAGCTCCTTATCTGGCGGCCAACGTCAACGTGTGGCTATCGCACGTGCTATTTTGAAAGACCCTCGTATTCTAATTCTAGATGAAGCGACATCTGCATTAGATACAGAGAGTGAAAAAGCTTGTACAAGAGGCGTTAGATCGTCTTATGAAAGGGCGTACTGCATTTGTTATTGCCCATCGATTGAGCACAGTTCAAAATGCTCATCAAATTGTTGTACTTAATCAAGGCCACTTGGTAGAGCAGGGGACTCACCAAGAGCTATTAGCTGTTGATGGCGGATTGTACAATCATCTCTATTCCGTTCAATTCTCCAACAAAGGATAATCATGTACTGGATATATAATGTATTGCTCATATTTTATTGGATTGGCTTGATTCCGGTTATTCTATACCGCCTTGCCTTTGAAGATGGATTTTATGAGCGTATCAAACAGAGTGCAGGCTATATGCCAGCCTCGCTACTAAAGAAAATTGAAGGACGTCGTGCTATTTGGATTCATGCTGCTTCTGTAGGGGAAATTGTAGCAACTAGTCCATTAGTAAAGGAAGTAAAAAAGGAATTTCCTGAAGCGGTTGTTGTGGTGTCTGTTGTAACTGCAACAGGGCATGCAATGGCCCATCGTATCATTCCAGAGGCAGAAGGAATTATTTTCTTCCCTCTAGATTTACCGTATTTGACGCGTAAGATTTTGCATATTATTAAACCGATTGCTATCTTGCTTGTAGAAACAGAAATTTGGCCTAACTTCTTGCGTATCGCTCAATCAGAAAATATTCCTGTTATGATGGTTAATGGTCGTATTTCTGATCGTAGTATGAAACGCTATAAATATATTAGTGCGTTCACGAAAGAAATGTTGCGTTCCATTGAGCGTTTCTGTATGCAATCAAAATTCGATGCAGCTCATATTGAAGTATTAGGTGCACAAACATCTGATATTACCGTAACAGGTAATATGAAATATGACCAAACGTATGCTACTGTATCAGCTGAAGAAAAACAATCTCTACTTGAAGAGTTTGGCTTTGGTAATAATCATCCAATCATCATTGCTGGTAGTACGCATAAGGGTGAGGAAGAAACAATCTTTGAGACCTTTAAACAAGTCTTACAAGAATATCCTCAAGCTCGCTTGTTAATTGCACCTCGTGAGATATATCGCGGTCATGATGTTCAAACGTTAGCGAAACATTATGAATTGAATGCTATTTGTCGTAGTGATATGACAGAGCCAGTTCATGAAGGGATACCAGTAGTTGTTTTAGATACTATTGGTGAACTAGGTCGTTTATATAGCTTAGGGGATATTATTTTTGTAGGCGGCTCTCTTGTGAAGACTGGAGGCCATAATATTCTCGAGCCGGCAGCACATGGTAAACCAATTCTTGTAGGGCCATATATGTTTAATTTCAAAGAGATTTTCGCATTATTGAACTCTCGTCATGCCTGTGAACAAGTTAAGAATGGCAAAGAGTTAACCGCTATGGTGTTGCGCTTATGTAAAGACAAAGATTTGGCAACGGAAATGGGACAAAATTGTCTTGATATTATTCGTGAAAATCGCGGTGCAACACAACGTAATACACAAGAGTTACGTCAACTCTTTAAAAAACACCATATTGTTCCATAAGATCGATATGATTTATTAGATTCATCTATGATATTACATAATAGAAGGAGTCACCTATGAGTGGGGAAGCATTATTCAAATCCATTGTTAGTGGTGAAAATCAATCCATATTAGGTGATATGGCTCGTTCTAGCTTGGGCTTTCTAAGTAAAGGTTACGAAAAGGCTGTATCCATACGAAATGCTCGCTTTGATGCGGGCAAAGGTGTTACTAAAGTTACCGTGCCTGTTATCAGTGTTGGTAACATTACTGCCGGTGGTACTGGCAAAACGCCAATGGTGAGATTTATATGTGATGTACTTGCCCGAAAAGGACTTCATCCTACCGTGCTTAGCCGTGGCTATCGAGCTGAGGACAATAAGAAAAATATCATTATTTCTAAAGACGGTACGATGTTAGTAGAGCCATCTATTAGTGGTGATGAAGCATGGCTATTGGCTAAAGTATTGCAAAAATCTAATGTAATTATCGGCCGCGAACGGGCTATATCAGCAGAAATTGCTATTAATGAACTCGGTGCAGACTGTCTTGTTATGGATGATGGTTTTCAACATCGTGCATTAGCTCGAGATATTGATATCGTTCTTATTGATGCATCTAATCCATTTGGTTATGACCATGTATTGCCTCGCGGTTTATTGCGCGAGCCTCTTAGTGGGTTAGAGCGAGCTAATATTATTGTTCTCACAAAGGTTGATCAAGTGGCGCCTGGTGTTGTTTCCGGAATTCGTAAGCGTTTAGCGCATATGTTACCTAATACACCTGTATATGAAACAATCCACAAGCCTCAATGTATGTATACCTTAGAAGAGTGGGCTAATGGAGAACCTGGTTCTTCTATCGATGCATATCAAGAGCATCGTATTATGGCTGTTAGTGGTATTGGGAATCCTCAATCCTTTACACAAACGATGACAGACATTGGGTACAATGTTGTTCATACAATGCCTTTGGTGATCATCATAATTTTGAAAATGATGATGTTGTAGATATTTGGAAAGAGGCATTTGCTCATCAAGCGGATGCTATTTGTATCACTGAAAAAGATGCGGTGAAACTAAGTCAATTGCATGCAATTGAAGACTTAAAAATACCGATTCTAGTGCTATCTATTGGAATTGAATTTGTCGCTGAAAAGCAAGAATTCATAGAAAATTTAGAGATTTAGTGTATAATAATAAGATACACGAATGACAGAAATGGGGTTTTATTGTGAAGTTTGGATGCGTTATTCCTGCTCGTTATGGTTCTACAAGATTACCAGGGAAACCATTAGCGGATATTGCGGGCAAACCAATGATTGAACGGGTTTATGCAAGGGTATCACAAGCGACAAAAACAGAATGTACTATTGTTGCTACAGATGATGACCGTGTTTATTCTGCAGTTCAAAACTTTGGGGGAGCTGTTATGATGACAGATCCTAATCACCCTACTGGAACTGACCGATTAGCAGAGGTTGCTAGTCATTATACAGACTTAGATGTCATTATTAATGTTCAAGGTGATGAACCTATGATTGAGCCAAAAGCTCATTGATAACTTGGCCCAACTTTTTGAAGAAGATCCAAACTTACAGATGGCAACTGTTGCGACTCCTTTATTAGAGGATGAATACGATGAGCCATCTGCAGTAAAGGTTATTTTTAAATAATCGCAATGATGCGATGTATTTTTTTCTCGGTCCTTAATCCCGTATCCACGTCATGATTTTTGTACGTGCTCCACTAAAACATATTGGTATCTATGCATATCGTAGAGATTTCTTGCTAAATTATGCAAAGATGGAACCAACACCAGCAGAGCAAACAGAATCATTAGAGCAATTGCGCGCTCTTGAAAATGGCTATACTATTCGTGTTATTCTTACAGATAAACGATTTATCGGTGTTGATACACCGGAAGACTTAGCTCGTGTAAATGCAATCTACGAGCAAGAGGAGAAATAAATGAAAACAATTCAAATTAAAGATATTACAGTTGGTGGCGGCAAAGGTCTTTTTGTCCTTGCTGGGCCATGTGTTATTGAAGATTATGATCGCACATTGGCTATTGGTAAACGCGCAAAAGAAATTTGTGAACGCTTAGGTATTCCATATATCTTCAAAGCTTCTTTTGATAAGGCCAATCGCTCTAGCTACGGCTCTTTCCGCGGACCTGGCCTTGAAGAAGGTCTAAAAATCCTTGCTTCTATTAAAAAGGAACTCAATGTACCGGTGGTAAGTGATATTCACTCCATTGAACAAATTGAACCGGCTGCAGAAGTATTGGATGTTTTACAAATTCCAGCATTCTTATGTCGTCAAACTGACCTTGTATACGGCGCCGCTAAAACTGGTAAATGCGTAAATGTAAAAAAAGGTCAATTTATGGCACCTAAGGATATGGAAAATGTCCTAAATAAAATGAAAGAAACAGGCAATGAAATCTTATGCTTACAGAACGTGGATTTAGCTTTGGCTATAATAATCTCGTTGTGGATATGAGATCTTTCCCTATTATGCGTTCCTTTGACTATCCTGTAGTCTTTGATGCTACACATAGTGTTCAATTACCAGGTGGTGCAGGTACAAAATCTAGTGGTAATCGTGAGTTCGTACCAAACTTGGCGCGCGCTGCTGTTGCTAGTGGTGTAGATGGTCTGTTCTTTGAAGTACATGATAATCCAGAGGAAGCATTATCCGATGGTCCAAACATGTTATACTTGGATAATTTTGAAGCTTTGCTAAAAGATTTAGTAGCTATTGATAAAATCGTAAAAGGTTAGGGGCGGTTATTTGTGACTATTTTAGAACAAGCGGCACAGGTGCTTCATGAGGAAGCTCGTGCTATTGAAGAATTAAGTTCTCGTTTGGATCACAATTTTGTAAATGCTGTAAATATGATTTTGGCTTGTAAGGGCCGTGTAGTATGTACTGGGATGGGTAAATCTGGCCATATTGGTCGTAAAATTGCGGCTACTTTGGCTAGTACTGGTACACCAGCACTCTTCATGCATCCTGGCGAAGGTGTGCATGGCGATCTAGGTATGATTACAGAAGATGATGTAGTATTAGCATTCTCCAATAGTGGTGAAACAGGCGAAATCATCAGTATCTTGCCATCCTTACGTCGCATTGGTGCTAAATTAATCTGTGTTGTAGGAAAACCAGAATCTACCTTAGCTAAGAATTCTGATATTGTATTGCTAGCTGAAGTAGAACGTGAAGCTTGCCCATTGGGATTGGCGCCGACTACAAGTACTACAGTTGCATTGGCACTTGGCGATGCATTAGCAGTTTGCTTATTAGAACGCCATCACTTTACACCGGAAAACTTTGCCGTATTCCATCCGGGTGGTTCTCTTGGTCGCAAATTATTGTTGACTGTAGAAAACATTATGCATGGTGGTGAAGATAATCCAACGGTATTCAAAGGTGCGACCGTTCGAGATGCACTCTTTGTGATGACAGAAAAAGGATTGGGCGCTACCAATGTTATTGATGAAGATGGTCATTTGTTAGGCCTTGTTACTGATGGGGATGTTCGTCGCGGCCTGGATTCTGGTAGTAATTTCCTAGAATGGCCTGTAGAGGATATGATGACATCTATGCCTCGTACAATTACAAAGGATAAATTAGCGGCAGAAGCTCTTCATTTAATGGAGAAAAATCAACCGCGCCCTATTACTGTATTACCAGTTGTAGATACAGATAATAAATGTCTAGGCATTGTTCATATTACGGATTTATTGCGTAGAGGCATTGTATAATGAATATTCAATGGATTGTTCTTGATGTTGATGGCGTACTATCTGATGGAACTCTAATCTATACATCGAGTGGAGAAGAGCTTAAGTCTTTTTCTGTGAAAGATGGCCTAGGATTAACGGCAGCTCGAAAAGCAGGACTTAAGCTTGCAATCATTACAGCACGGATATCTCCTATGGTAGAGCGACGTGCTAAAGAGCTTCATTTTGATGCACTGCTTATGGGGCATGCCAATAAAACAGAAGCATTAAGAAATCTTTGTAAAGAGCATCAAATCAATTTAGAGGAAATTGCCTATATGGGGGATGACTTAAATGATTTAGGGGCTCTTCAAATTGTAGGACTACCGATGGCACCCAATAATGCGGTACCGGAGGTCAAACAATTAGCTAAATTTATATCTACCGTCAATGGTGGCCACGGTGCCGTTAGAGAGGCTGTAGAATATATCTTGAAAAAACAAGGACTATGGGAAACTGTTGTAGCAGATTATGCACGAGAGGCCCATGCTCATGGACAATAAGGAGGTGGGCAGAATGAATAACGAATGGCAATACCATTTAGTTAAAGGTATTAGCTGGCTTGTTTGCCGACTGCCATACAAGCTCATTTTGCTCATAGGCGCTAGTTTAGGGCCAGTATATGGCCTCATAGCGAAGAAGCAAAAACTTAGAGGTATAAAAAATATAAAGATTGGCATGAACATGAATGATCAAGAGGCAGAACAATTAATTGAAAAGTTGTTCAAGAATCTTGGCCGCAGTGTTATGGAAGTCTTATATATGCCAAATCTGACAAAGTCCTTTATCAATAAACATATTGAAATGCGAGGCGTAGAACATTTAGAGAAAGCCATCGCTGAAGATAAAGGTGTCATTGTTCTTACTGGACATGTTGGCAACTGGGAATGGATGGGGGCTGCCATGGCTGCTCATGGATATCCATCTACTACAATTGTTAAGAAACAACCTAATGCACAATTTACACGTCTCATGAATGAATATCGTGAGATGGTAGGTCTTGATGTGTTTGCTAGCGGTGGTAATGAAATCGTTTCTGCTGCTAAGGCGTTAAAAAAGAAAAAATTACTTGGTTTTTTAGCTGACCAAGATGGTTATATTAATGGCTTACCTGTTCCGTTTTTGGGGCAGGACTCTTCAGCGGTTATAGGACCAGCTACATTTGCAAAAAAATTTGGCTCTCCAGTAGTTCCAATTTTTGCATCTCGTAAGCCTGAAGGTGGTCATATTGTACATATTTTACCAGCCTTACATTATGTTGATACAGGTGATGAAGATGTAGATATGTACCGCTTGACTGAAGAATGTGTACGCGTTACAGAAGAATTTATTAAGGAACATCCAGATGAGTGGCTATGGTTCCAACATCGTTGGATGACTAAGATGGATCAAATTATTGATTATGATAAGAAGGTAGCTGCACGGGAGAGGGCACATGAAAAACAATAAAAAATTAATTGCCATTGTGGCCGCTATAGTGTTGGCTCTAATTGGTCTTATCGTATATATTATGAAAGACTCTGGTGATGTTAGTACCACTCAAAATCAGAATGGACAACTTGTTAACTTCCAAGGAGCTGACTTACAAGAGGAAAAAGATGGCAAGCTAGTGTGGGCTTTATCAGCTGAAAAGATTGAATATGACCCACGTACAAAAGCTATTGTCCTGACTAATTTAAAAGGTCTTTTCTATCAAGATGATGTTACGACAACAATTACAGCACCTCATGCCGTATTGACAGGCGATCGCAATTCCCTTGATATTGATCAAGGTGTTACAGCCACAAATACTGATGGTGCCGAGTTTAAAACCGATGCACTTCATTTTGATAATAAGACAAAAACGTTGACATCTAAATCTGCTTTTACTTATAACAGTAAAGATATAACATTAACTGGTGATAAACTTGAAGGCAACATGTCCTTGAAGAAAATTAAAGCTATTGGTAATGCGAAGTTAACGAAGAAGTAATGCGAGGAAATATAATGAATAAGAAAAAACAGATTGGTATGGCTATCTTAGCTATGCTTATGACAGCATCTGTTACAGCTTGGGCCGCAAATGATCCTTTGACTATTAGCGCGGATACATTATCTTATGATGGCAATACAGGGCGTGCTGATGCAAATGGTAATGTGGTAATTACACAAGCTGATAAAACAATGACTGGTGCTAATGGTTGGTACAACACAAAAACTCAAGAAGCAAACCTTGATGGTGGCGTATCCATGATTGGTTCTGATATGGCTATGTCTGCTCAATCAGTGCATAGCTACAATAACAATAGTTCATTGCTAATGGTGGTGTTCATTTACAACGTAGTGATCGTCAAATTTTTGGCGATAAAGTTGAATACAATACAGATACAGAATATGGCCTTGTATCTGGCAATGCTCGCTTGATTGCAGAAGGGACTACATTGACAGGTAATCAAGTAGAAGGTTGGCTAAAAGAAATTCGTGCAGTGGCACAAGGGGATGTAACATTCTCTAACCCAGAACGAAATGTATCTGGCTCTGCAGAACGTGCTACCTATACACAAACTCCAAATCAAAATGATGGCGTTGTACTTTTATCTGGTTCTGCTCATGCTGTTCAAAATGGTAATGTGCTCAATGCACCAGAGCTCAAAATCCGTCTTGCCGATGATTCTGCTGAAACATTAGGTGGTCGTAGTACACTTATCATTGTTCCAAATCAATAAGGATTAAATATGTATATAGAAACCAAAAACTTAGTCAAAACCTTTAACGGGCGCAATGTAGTAGACGGGGTTAGTCTACGCGTTGATAAGGGGCAAGTCGTTGGGCTCCTAGGTCCTAATGGGGCAGGGAAAACTACATCATTCTATATGATTGTAGGCATTGAACGACCTAGTTCTGGTATCATTACCGTTGATGGCAAGGATATTACGAATATTCCAATGTATAAACGCGCTGCTGAAGGTATTGGGTATCTTCCACAAGAAGCATCAATCTTCGTTCTATGACCGTTGAGGATAATATTCGTGCAATGTTACAAACAACATCAAAGAAATCTGATGAAATTGAAGCGATTGTGGAATCCCTCATTGAAGAATTTCATATTGGTCACGTTCGGGATCGTATGGGCATGCAACTATCTGGCGGTGAACGTCGTCGTGTAGAAATTGCTCGTTGTCTTGCATTAGAACCGAATTTTATTCTTCTCGATGAACCTTTTGCTGGTGTCGATCCTATAGCGGTTGCTGACATTCAACAAATTATTTTACATGTTAAAAATCGAGGTATTGGCATCTTGATTACAGACCACAATGTACGTGAAACATTGGGGATTGTAGACAAGGCTTATATTTTGAGTAGTGGTAAAATCCTCCTAGAAGGTACCCCAGAAGAAATCGCGAACAATCCAATCGCTCGTGAGCATTACTTAGGGGATAACTTTAGATTATAGGAGGGGACTATGAGATTATTAGATAAATATATACTAAAAGCCTTTGTAGGCCCGTTCCTATTTGGGGTATTTGCTTTTACCAGTATCTTTATTGGTACCGGTACATTATTTAGAATTGCTCAATATATTACTGAATATGGGGCTCCATTATTGCTTGTTATGAAAGCCTTTGTATTGGCTTTACCAAGCATTGTTATCTTAACATTCCCTATGTCAGTGTTATTGGCTTCTCTTATGACATTTAGTCGTTTGAGTAGCACCAGTGAAATTGTTGTTATGCGTGCCGGTGGTCTTAGCTTTTTACGTTTAGCGATGCCGGTATACATCATCGCTCTCATCATCTCAATTGGGGCTGTCGCATTTAATGAATTTGTTGTACCACGTACAAATAATATGTATCAAACAATTGTACGGGAACAGATTATGAAAAATGCATCACCTCAAACACAAAATCATATCGTTTTAAAAACGATGAATGGTAATGATTTAGGTACATTGATGTATGCTAAAAGCTACAATGCAGAAACTAAAAAGTTAAGCATGATTACGGTGCAACAATTTGGTGAAGGTGGCAAGCTACAACAGGTTGAAAATGCAGATACTGCCGTTTGGAATGGTCAATATTGGGTGATGCAAAACGGCATCATTTATGATATTTCCGCTGGTGATGGTGTAGAACGTACAATGAAATTCAAGGAGCAATCCTTGCCAATTAAATCTGCACCAAAGGATATTCAACAAGATCAACGTAAACCAGAAGAATTAACAATCAAAGAATTACGTCATCAAATTAAAGCGTATAAGGCGGCGTATACGAATGCAAATAAACTAGAAATGGAAATGTACCAACGTTTTACAATTCCATTAGCTAGCTTTGTATTTGCTCTTGTAGGTGCTCCATTAGGCCTTCAAAAACAACGCTCTAGCTCATCTATTGGCTTTGGTATCAGTATTTTAATCATCTTTATCTACTATGGTGTGATGACATTTGCTGGTGCATTAGGTAAAGGTGGGGCATTGCCGACTGTATTTGCCGCATTAATTCCAGATACATTAGGTATCATTGCCGGTTTATATTTAAATTGGCGTGTATCCAAGTAACTTAGCGTATAAAGAAATAAATTTGACTTACGAAATATGGTATTTTTGAACAAAATAATTGTGTAATCTTAGGAAAGGAGGGACTCGATGTTAGTAGGTGTTAAAATATTAGTTATTATCGCCCTTATGGGTGGACTTATTGCCTACATGGGGGATAAGTTAGGCACTAAAGTTGGTAAGCGTCGCATGTCCCTCTTTGGATTAAGGCCTAAGCATACATCGATTATTGTTACTATTGTAACAGGTTTATTAGTTGCTGCTGCTACAGTAGGGGTATTAACCATTACTTCTCAAAGTGTAAGAACAGCACTCTTTGGAATGGACCAGTTGCGAGCGGATATGAAGCAACTCAATGATGAGGTGGCTGCTAAAACGCAAGAGCTTATTCGTGGTCAAGCATTGCTTGAGCAAAATAAGCAAGAATTAGCAGAACGCATGGCTGAAATAGAGCAAATTCGCAGTGAGGTTGAAGCTACCAAAGCGGAATTAGCTAGTGCACAAGCTGCTAAAGATGCCACTGAAGCTGAGTTAGCAACACTTCAAGCCTCATATGATGAAGTATCTAAAAAGTTAGCTGACTTAGAAGCTACAAGAGCTAAGATGGAAGCTCATATTAAGGATTTACAAGCAACGCAAGAACAATTGCAAAATGGCATTATTCATTTGCGTGAAGGAACTATTCTTTTCCAAGTTGATCAATTGTTGGCACAAGCTGTTGTTCGACCTGGGTTAAGTGAAGAAGATAGCCAAGCAGCCATCAAAAATATTATTGATGATACCAATAAATTGGTGCTACGCCGCCTTGGTATCGAAGATCAAGGGCAAGCTGTTGTATATGTAGAGCGTCAAAATATTGAGGTGGCTACACAAAAGCTTAATAGTGCAAAGACACCTATGGTCGTTCAAGTTGTAGCGGCTGGCAATATCATTGCTGGCGAACCTGCAGTGGCTATTATCCAAGTATATCCACAACAATTTATTTATAAAAATGGAGAAGTAATCCATTCTGCCGTAATGGATGGTGGGCCTAATGCTCAATCAGCTATGCTTCAATTCTTGAAGCAAGTAAATGAAAGGCGAGAGCGAAAGGCATAATTCCAGACTCCTTATCTGGTGATATTGGAACTATACCAGGGGATGATTTATTTACTGCTATTAGACGTGTTGCTACTATACATGGCAAGGTTCATGTAGAAGCATATGTTGATGGTGATACATATTCATCTGGTCCTGTACATCTTAAGTTGCGTATTACTCAAATGCCTGTCTTTAATGATAAGGCAAAAATGCCAGCTTATTAAAAAATAGTACTTTGGTTTTATATACTTTAAATAAAGGTCTTATGTAATTTTTTACATAAGACCTTTATTTTGTGTTAAAATATAACTGCTGTATTTAAAGCGAGGATAGTTATATGACTGATACTACATACATTTTAGCCGTAGATCCAGGCAATGAGAAAACTGGTGTAGCAATTGTAACACCTTCTGGTACTATGGTGTGTCGTAAAATTATTATGACAAAACAGTTCAATGATGAAATTGAACGTACATTAACTGAATATTATGGTATTGTTCATATCGTATGTGGAAATGGTACAAATCATAAATATTTATATCCATCTCTTCAACAAATTGGACGAAATCACAGAATCACTACTAGCTTAATTGATGAATCGCATAGCACAGAGGAGGCTCGTAAATTATATTGGAAATATAATCCTCCTACAGGATGGCGTAAGATTATCCCTACATCTATGCAATTTCCACCGGAGCCAGTAGATGATTTAACAGCCTTTGTTATTGGCTTACGGTATACAAAACAGTTACGTCAAGCTGCTAACGATATACAAGGGGACATCATAGACGCTAGTGAGTTAGAAGAAAAGCGATTACATGCTATGGAGCAGTTGTACGGTAAAGGAGAAGTGCATGACAAATGAAACTTCAACGCATAACTGGTCAAACTTTATTATGCGTTGCTTAATGATGATTTTAGGGGCCTTAATTTACACTATAGGCTTAGATTTATTTTTAGTACCGAATAGCATCATCGATGGTGGTGTAGTTGGTATTTCCTTGATGGCTGCAGAGCTTTCAGGAATTTCTTTCAGTATTTTCGTTGTGCTCTTTAACTTGCCTTTCTTGTATATTGGCTATAGAGCTAACGGTAAAAACTTTACATTCTCTACACTGTTCTCTATCGTATGGATGGCTATTTTTTCAACCTTTGCTCATGATTTCACACCGATTACATCGGATCCATTTTTAGGATCTATCTTTGGTGGTATCATCTTAGGTATTGGGGTAGGCCTCATTATACGTAACGGTGGTTCTTTGGACGGCTCTGAAATCGTAGCCATCATATTTGATAAACGTTCAACCTTCTCTGTAGGTGAAATCGTAATGGCCATGAATCTTATTATTCTCGGCGCAGCGGGTTTTGTATATAGTTGGAATAGTGCTATGTACTCCTTGATTGCATACTTCATTGCCTATAAGATGATTGATATTACAATTACAGGCCTTGATGAATCTAAAGGGGTCATGATTATTACAGATGCAGAGAATTCTAAAAAGATTGCAGATGCGTTAAATGCGAACCTCAATCGTGGTGTTACCATCATGTATGGTGAAGGGGGCTATTTAAAGCAACCTAAACATGTTTTGTATTCTGTAGTGACAAGACTTGAGATTATGAGGTTAAAAAATACTGTTTATGAAGTAGATCCCTCGGCATTTATTACGATTCAGGATGTACATGATGTATTCGGTGGTAGATTTACAAAAAACGGTCATTAAGGGGTTAATATGAGTAATAAAATAGTAAAAGAAATATTAGATTGGATTTATGCCATTTTATTAGCATTGGTTATTGCTATGGTAATCCATATCTTCTTGATTCAACCAACACGTGTATCCGGTGAATCAATGGAGGATACACTACATAATGGTCAATACTTAATTGTAACGAAGTGGCATCATATTATGAATGAAATGCCAAATTATGGACAAATTGTAATCATTGATAGTCGTGTTAATCGTGCACGTACTTGGGTAGATGATGTAGAAGAGCCATTGATGAACTATGCATCTGTCTTTAACAAAGCCGCTCAAACAAATGATGTATGGGTTAAGCGTGTTATTGGTCGTCCAGGTGATGTATTAGAGTTTAAAGATGGTCATGTATGGCGTAATGGTGAACAATTACAAGAGCCATATACTAAAGATACAATAATGAATTATACACGCTCTACACCTGTTACTGTTCCAGAAGGGCATGTATTTGTAATGGGGGACAATCGAAATCACTCTAGCGATAGTCGTTTCATCGGTCCTGTTCCAGTTGATCACGTATTAGGTTTTGTATCCTATGCAATTTAATGCTTATAAAAGCCTCCCTATGGTGTTACTATGGGGAGGCTCTTTCTATTTAATATTAGGTATTGAAAGAGATATATTAGTAAAATATATTAATATTTTGCATTTTATATTATATATAATAATTAAAAAAATTATGGATTTTTGTGTCTGATTTTTGTCATAATTTTTAAGAAATAAAAATGAAATTGTGTAAAAATTTAATTTTGAAAAAATACAGATAAAATCTATGTTTATAAGCTCATTTTTATTCATGAAAGAAATTTCATAAAAATTTAGTTGTACAAAAATGCTTTACAAAAAAATTTGGACGGTGATATATTCTAATCACAGCAAGGCACCACTAATAAAGAGGTGAGACTGTAATAGAAAATATAGTCGAGGAAACGTGGACACTCCTAATATTTCTTTCATAGTTATACCACTTATACAGTGAATGTCTTCTGATAATATAAATTCTTATTTATAAGAAAGAAGGAATTCATTATGAAAAAACAATTTCGCAACAATTTTTGCAGCAACAGCAGTATTAGGTGTAACAACAGCATTCGCTGCAAACCCATTCTCCGATGTAACTCCAGATAGCTGGGCATACCAAGCTGTATCCCAATTAGCACAATCTGGTATCGTTAATGGTTACCCAGATGGCACTTTCAAAGGCCAAAACAATATCACTCGTTATGAAATGGCTCAAATGGTAGCTAAAGCAATGGCTAACCAAGATCGTGCTAATGCAGAACAACAAGCAATGATTAATCGCTTGGCTGACGAGTTCTCCAATGAGTTGAACAGCTTGGGCGTTCGCGTATCTCGTTTGGAAGACCGCGTAGGTAATGTAAAAGTAACTGGTGATGCTCGTATCCGATACCAAGGTTCTGAAGATAAAGGCGTTTACAAAAATAACAGTAAATCCTTAACAGATGGCCGTGCACGTGTTCAATTCAACGGTAAAGTAAATGATAAAACTGAAGCTGTTGTTCGTGTAAAAGGTAATTACGAATTTGGTGATTCTACAAAAGGTGCTGATGCAACAATCGATCGTGCTTATGTAGATCACAAATTTGGTAATAGAGTATCTGCTAAAGGTGGTCGTTTCCAACAAACAATTGGTGGCGGTTTAATGTACGATGATACATTTGATGGTGCTCAATTGAACGTAGGTAATGATAAAGTTCAAGTACAAGGTGCTTATGGTTACATGATGGCAGGCGCTGCTGATGGTAATTCCAAATCTGATAACCCTTCCGTAGCTTATGTAGGTGTTAAAGGTAAAGTTGGTCAAGAATCCACAGTTGGTGGTTTCTACTCTAAATTGTCTAGCGGTAACTTGAACCATAACGGTTCCACAGTAAGCTCTGATGGCCAAGATGTATACGGCTTCAATGCAGACTTCCGTAAAGACAAAGTTTGGGTTGGTGGTGAATGGTTGAAAGCTTCCAACGTTAATGATTCCCAAGCTTGGACAGCAGGTGTTGGGTATGGTAATTACGACATCGCTAAAAAAGGTACATGGGATGTAAAAGGTCAATACTTCAACCAAAAAGCTAACGCTCCAATCGTAAGTTCCACTTGGGATCAAGCATATGACTTAACAAATACATCTAATGGTTACAAAGGTTATATGGCTAGCGTAAACTACGCAGTACAAGATAACGTAGGCTTATCCGCTGGTTATGGTTTCAACTCTAAAGACCAAAAAGGTAACGATCTTTCCGATTTCTACCGTGCAGAATTAAACTACAAATTCTAATTCCTCACAAACAAAAAAAGACTTCTTCGGAAGTCTTTTTTTGTTGTATATAAATCAGTAATATTTTCTTTTTGTATATAATAGTATATATATAGTAAAAATAAATCTATATATAGTGAACCTTAAAAAATTAATTTGATTAGTATATATATGAATCTGTCACACAATATATTGTATGAGGTGTTTATGAACCATTTATGCATAAAATAGGGTGCTAGCTAATTAATACAGGTTTCAATTAATTAGTAAAACTTAATAATATATATGATAATAAATCTCATTTAGTAGAAAAAAAGATAAATTTGATATTTTTTTACTAAAAAATTAGACCTTATAAAAACCAGATAAAATCTGAATTTGAGGTCATTTTAAATTATAAAAATTTTTTTATAATGAGAATGAAATTGAGAAAAAAGGGTTTACACGAAAATTTGGTTGTGCTAATATCACCGTACAAGAGATAACAAACACATGAAACGAAGAACTTCGATACAGAATGTGGCGAGGAAACGTGGACACTCCCAGAAATTCTTATCTGAAGAACAGAGTAGAATGTGAATGTTATGACTTGTAACATTTTGTATTTCTATTTTTTTTCAGAAAGAAGGAATTCAACTATGAAAAAACAATTCGCAGCAATCTTTGCAGCAACAGCAGTTTTGGGTGTAACTACTGCATTCGCAGCTAACCCATTCTCCGATGTAACTCCAGATTCTTGGGCATACCAAGCAGTTTCCCAATTGGCTAACGCTGGTATCGTAAATGGTTACCCAGATGGCACTTTCAAAGGCCAAAACAACATCACTCGTTACGAAATGGCTCAAATGGTAGCTAAAGCTATGGCTAACCAAGACCGCGCTAACGCTGAACAACAAGCTATGATCAACCGTTTGGCTGATGAATTCTCCAACGAATTGAACAACTTGGGCGTTCGTGTAGCTCGCTTGGAAGACCGCGTAGGTAACGTAAAAGTTACTGGTGATGCTCGTCTTCGTTACCAAGATGCTGAACATGCTAAATCCAAATTCGACGCTCGTGCTCGTGTACAATTCAACGCAAAAGTAAACGATCGCACTGACGCAGTTGTTCGTTTGGCTTCTGGTAACTTCGAATTGGGTAACTCCCAAAACGGTGGTAACTCCAACGCAACAATCGACCGCGCTTATGTAAACCATAAATTCGGCGAACGCGTATCCTTGAAAGCTGGTCGTTTCGGCCAAACTATCGGTGGCGGTTTAGCATTTGACGGTACTTTCGACGGTGCTCAATTGAACGCTGGTAACGACAAAATTATGGCTCAAGCAGCTTACGGTTACATGGTATCCGGCGAAGCAGCTGGCTTGACTAAAGACCAAAACGTAACTAACACTTACCTTGGCTTAAAAGGTAAAGTAGGTAAACACACTATGGTTGGTGGTTTCTACGATCGTGTAAACCAAGATAGCACTAATGGTTACAAAAATATCTATGGCTTCAACGCTGATGCTAACTTCGACAAAGTTTGGGTTGGTGGCGAATGGTTGAGAGATTCCCATGTTGATCATTCTCAAGCTTGGACTGCAGGTCTTGGTTATGGTAACTACAACATCGCAAAACAAGGTACTTGGGGTGTTAAAGGTCAATACTTCAACCAAAAAGAAAACGCTCCTATCATTGATTCCACTTGGAACCAAAAATATGGTGCTGATTCCAAAGGTTGGTTGGCAACTGTTGACTATGCATTGCAAAACAACGTTGGCTTGTCCGCTTACTACGGTTTCGACTGGAAAACTCAATCCGGTAACGATCTTAACGACTTCTACCGTGCAGACCTTAACTACAAATTCTAATTTGATAGTTAACCATATAAAAGAGACTCCTTCGGGAGTCTCTTTTTTTATGATTAATATATATTCCTATAATAAATTGATATGGAATACTCTTTATTATGCAATTTTTGGTAATGTTAGACAATTTTAGATATTACATTTATTAGCTGTTATATTTATAAGTCATAAATTGTATGATTTATAAATACTGTTATTGGGGTGTGCAAATATTTTTATGTTAGTGCATTACTGCATATTCTATCTATATAAGCACTATAAATGGTATAATAAAGAGTATTAGATTTTCTTGTAAAGGAGGTAAGAATGAATCCTTCTTTTTCTCATATAAAAATGGTCGCCATAGATTGTGATGAAACCTTGGTACGTAGCGATAATACGGTTTCTGAGTATACGGTAAATGTATTGCAGCGTTTACAGCAGAAGGGGATTAGTATAACTATTGCTACGGGGCGCATGTATCAGACAGCAAAACCAATTGGTACTGCATTACAGCTTGGTAATGTACCGATGATTTTATTTTCCGGTGGTTTAATCCAGGAGTTAGAAACGGGATATAAGCTATTTGAACAAACTGTTCCTATAGATGTCGTATATCGTGTTTTTCAACTCGGTCAACAATATAGTTGGCATATACAATCGTACGTAGATGATCATTTACTGTGTCATCATAAAAATTGGCAATCCGATCATTATGAACAGCAAACAGGGGCTGTAGCTGAGTTTTTAGGTGATACAATTTATACACTTTCTTCAGAACCCAATAAGCTCATTGCTATCGATACAGAAGAAGGAATCGATAGAATTATTGATATCTTGACCCCATTAGTTGGTAATCAAGTTACATTGGTGCGTAGTCAACGAGATTTCCTCGAAATCACTGCACCGAATGTATCAAAAGGGCGTGCATTAGCTCAATTAGCTCTAGATAATAATCTTAGTCTTGAAAATATAGTTTCCTTTGGAAATGCAGAGAACGATATTTCTATGTTAAGTGAAACGGGATATTCGGTAGCTGTTTCAAATGCAACAGAACATGTAAAATCTGTGGCTAATGAAGTATGTGGTCATCATAATGAAGATGGTGTAGCTCACTGGATAGAAAAGAATCTTTTATAATGGAGTAAAACTATGGAAGCATTTCGTTTATTAATTGTTACAGGCATGTCTGGTGCCGGCAAAACTCAGGTTCTACAAGCATTAGAGGATATGGGCTATCTATGTATTGATAATATTCCTCCTATACTGATTCCTAAGCTAAGTGAAATTTGTCGACAAGGTGGAGAACGTACAAACCGTGTAGCTTTAGTTGTAGATATTCGCGGTGGTGAATTCTTTGAAGCCCTTTCATCATCTCTTGAAACATTAAGAGAAATGAAGGTAGATTATGAAATTGTCTTTATGGATGCTACAGATGAGACGTTAATTAGACGATATAAAGAAAGTCGTCGCAGCCATCCACTGGCTCCAGATGGGATGATCACTACAGGTTTGAAAGAAGAACGTCAGATATTAAATTCTGTACGACATAAAGCAGACTTCATTATTGATACAACGAATATGAAAACTGCGAGCCTCAAAGAGTATTTAAAAACTCGATTCACTCAAGTTGACGAAGGACATGGCATGTCTATTACAGTTGTAAGCTTTGGCTTTAAATATGGATTACCATTGGATGCGGATATGGTTTGGGATGTTCGATTTTTACCAAACCCATTCTACATTCCAGATTTCCGTCATAAAACAGGTCGTGTGAAAGCTGTAAATGAATATATTCATTCTTTTGAAGTTACAGAGGAATTTAAAAAGCGTTATTTTGATACCATTGATTTTCTTGTGCCTAATTATGAACAAGAAGGGAAGTCTCAATTTATCGTTGCTGTAGGCTGTACAGGTGGTATGCATCGATCTGTGGCTATGGCAGAAGCATTATATTCGCATCTATTAGAAAACGGCTATCGCGTTTCTGTAGAACATCGAGATATGATGAAAAATAATGTAGAAGAAGATTATAATCCTCATGAAATTAAAACACTTGGTAACTAGATAGGGGTTCATATGTTGCGAAAAAGATGGTTTCGGTGGCTTATTCCGGGCCTAAATATAAAACGTTGGCTTGCCCTATTTAGTTGTGGTGTAGGTCTTTTAATCATAGGCATTTCATTGATATTTAATTATCAATGGCTTGCCGTTCTTGAAGATATTGTATTAGCCTTTTCTTATAATATGACGGGCTTTTACAATTATAATGTGCTCATTGCTGTAGGCGCTGTTGTACTATCGATTGGCGCTGTGTTAATGTTAATCGGTACGAGTAAGGTTATTAAAACGATTATTCGTGCTGTATTACCTAATCCTGATAGTAAGGTGTCAGATATTATTTTCCAAAATATACGCCTCGATAAAGGTCCTAAAATCGTTGTTATCGGCGGTGGTACAGGATTGTCTAATCTATTGCGTGGATTGAAAAACACACATCTAATTTATCAGCTATTGTTACAGTAGCTGACGATGGTGGTTCATCAGGTCGTTTACGGAAGATTTTTAAAATGATTGCCCCTGGTGACTTACGAAACTGCTTGGTCGCATTAGCAGAACAAGAAGGGGTTATGGAAAATCTTTTTCCGCTACCGCTTTGAAGGGGAAAAAATGAGCTATCTGGACATAGTTTTGGCAATCTCTTTATTACAGCACTTGCTCAAGTATACGATGGCGATGTGGAGGAAGCACTTGAAGCAGCTAGTAAATTACTACGTGTACGCGGTCGTGTAATTCCTTCATCTACAGAGTTCATTAAATTGGTAGCTGAGATGACAGATGGTACCATTGTAGAAGGTGAAAGTAATATTCCAAACTCTGGTAAAACCATTCGCCATATGTATAGCGAACCGGCGCAACCAAAGCCGGAAGGTGCTGCGTTACGTGCTATCGATGAAGCAGATGTCATCATTTTTGGACCGGGTAGTTTATATACAAGTATCATTCCAAACTTGTTAACTGATAAAATTGCATCTCATATACGTGCTAGTAAGGCAAATAAAATTTATATTGCCAATGTTATGACTCAACCTGGAGAAACTTCAGGTTATACGCTTAGTGATCATGTGGAGGCACTCATCGCTCATGGTGGGGAAGGTATTGTAGATACCGTACTGGCAAACGATTGTCCACTACCAATTCAAATGGTAGAACAATATAGTGCCGTAGGTTCAGAGCCTGTAGCATTAGATACTAAGAAACTACAAGCTAAAGGGATTCGCACGATTCGGGCTACTTTAATTAGTCCGAAAAAGCCAGCTGTTCATGATCCAGAACGGTTGGGTAAAGTAATTATGGATATTGTTCACGCCATGCAATCGGATACTGAACCACATATCTTAGAGTATTATCTCCAACGAGATGATCATTAATGAGAAGGGATACCTATGTCATTTGCTGAAGATGTAAAAAATGAATTATGCCAATATGAATCCTCTAGTGATGCAGATGTGGCCATGAAAATTGAAGCGTCTTGCTTATTGCGCATGGGTGGATCTATCATTTTAGGGATGAAGGGCGCTGTTGGTATTAGATTAGCTACTGCAAATAATGCAGTAGCTCGTCGCTTGTTAGGCATCTTAAAGAAACAATATGAATTGCCTACCAATGTATTAGTACGACAAGGGCTTAACTTGCGTAAGAAAAATATGTATACCTTATCTGTGGAGCCATCCATAGAAGGGCGACAGGCTTTAGAAGATCTTGCTTTATGGCCTGTAACTGAACAAATTCCTCGTAGTTGGCTTAAATCTATGGAGGCACGACGTGCCTTTTTACGGGGCGCTTTTTTAGGTGGAGGATCTGTTAATAAGCCACAAAGTGATTATCATCTTGAGTTTATGACCGGTAATGAGAATTTTGCAAAGGAAATTATTCACGTATTGCGGCTCTTTCACATTCATGCAGGATTGACGGAGCGTAAAGAAGAATATGTGGTATACCTTAAAGAAGGCGACGCAGTAACGAATTGCTTGCAGATTATGGGGGCTCAATCAGCCTTGATGGAGTTTGAAAATGTACGCATTATGAGACTGTGCGAAATCAAATCAATCGGCAAGTAAACTGTGAGACAGCCAATTTACAAAAGGTTGTAGATGCTGCAGTACGTCAGGTAAAAGCAATTCGAATCATCGATAGAGAAATTGGTATTGATGCATTGCCTGACAAGTTGAGGATTGTAGCCAGATTGAGATGGGACAATCCAGAAGCGAGCTTAAAAGAGCTAGAAGAATTGATGGATGGCGAATTATCCAAGTCGGGTATTGGCCATCGTTTAAAGAAAATCGAAGCATTAGCACTTACGTATGACCCTATGGGGCTTGAAGAAATATAGAGGTATTAATATATGTTTTCTTATAAATCAAAATATTGTGTAGCTGCGGCCATGGCCGCCATGGCTGCGCTTACAGGCCATGTAGAGGCTCGTGATATAGATTTACAATCAATTGGATATTTTCAGTTTTCTCCGTTGCCACCAAGCTTGGTGTCTCAAACGGATACATTGCTATTATCGGATAGCCCTGAATATGTAGGACCAGTAGGCGGTACACTTAGTGCTGGTACTATTAATGGGAATGGCCGCATTTATTTTTATCACGTAAATGAAATGGATCAGCCCCATAAGATTGCTATCGTACTAGAAAATCAAACGGCATATCCTAATACTGTTCATGTAATGAGACAGTTAAAATCTGTGGCAACGCCAGATTATTTTGCTGCTGGTCGCGATTTATCCCGCAAGGATTTAGAGCATCCTTTAGATGAAAGTCCAAATGCGAGACCATTATACTCCCTAAGCATTCCTCCCCAAGGGCGTCAATTAATCTTTACTGATTTGGAAAATACACCGGTATATCAAGATGCGTTATTTACAGGCATTGTAGATATTAAAACAGAGGAGCCAATCTTTGCCCGCGTTATGATGCTACCTATGGGCATGGATGCCGTCGATGCATCACATTGGGCTAAGAACTTACCTATTGATGAAATTCAATTGCGCGGTACATATACTGGTTCAAAGCGTAATATGGAGGTCACTACACCTTTTGATACAGCCTTAGGCGGTGCTTTTGTTGAAGTTGGTAACGACCGTGAGGATGCCTTTATCAATGGTGTAGATGAAATGCAAAATAAAGCATTTGTTCGTGACCGTGGTAACTATGGTGTTTCATACACTTTAAAAATTCCTACAAAGGGTAATGAACCGTTTAGATTGTATTTTAACCCTCTTGGTGGGCCATATTCTGGCTCCTTTACGGTAAAAGCACTTCATCAACAAGGTGCCCGTAGAGGTCAAACCGATACGCGTACCTATCATATCGGTGGTGCTGATGGGATTACTGCACTAGGGGACGGTACTATATTAGATAGCCGTCTTATGGGTAATTATAATGCAGGCGATTTGTTAACATTAAACTTCATGCCGGCAGGTGCATCTAATTTGCCAATACGATTCTTATTGATTCCTGAATCTCTTGCAAATCCGCAAAAACATCAGACTATTGCGGTCAATGTACCAAAAGATGTAACAGACAGTTTGGGTCATCCAACGCAAAGTGGTACACAAATTCCTGTAGGTCCTATCAATGGTAAAGATACTAATAAGGGAACTGTAGATACATCTAAATCTACTATGACTCCTGCAAAACAGGCAGAAACAATTGCTCACGAAGAAACAAAAAAATTGAGCGATAAAGCAGCTGCTGATGCTAAAAAAGAGGCACAACTTAAAAAAGCGAAAGAAGCTGAGGAAGCATTAGCTCGTAAAAAAGCGGAAGAAGCTAAATTAGCTGCCGAAAAAGCAGAAATAGCACGCAAGGCTGCAGAAGCTAAACATGCTGAAATTGAGCGTAAAATGGCTGAGAAAGCTGAAGCTGATCGTAAGGCTGCCGAGTTGAAGGCTGCTCAAGAGGCGCAAGCTGCTAAAAGACAAAAGCGGCCTTAGAAGCGAAAAAAGGCTGAGGAAATGCGACAAGCAGAAGAGGCTAAACGCTTAGAGGCAGAAAGAAAAAGCTGAGCTTGATCGAAAAGGTAGCTGAAGCTCGTAAGGCTGAAGAAGAACGTAAAGCTGAAATGGCGCGTATTGAAGCTGCTAGAAAGGCGGAAGCCGATCGTTTAGAGGCAGCACGTAAAGCGGAGGAAGCTCGTGTAGCGGCTGAAGCTAAACGTCTTGAAGAAGAACGCAGAATTGAAGCGGCTCGTATTGAAGCAGCACGAAAGGCAGAAGAAGCTAGACAGGCCGCTGAAGCTAAGGCACGTTTTGAAGCACAACGGGCAGCAGAAAAGGCCGCTTTAGAAGCGAAAAAAGCTGAAGAAGAACGTTTAGCTGCTGAAGCAAAAGCACGTTTAGAAGCACAACGAAAAGCGGAACAAGAAGCATTGGAAGCACGCCGTACCGAAGAAGCACGTAAAGCAGCCGAAGCAAAAGCAGCACTAGAAGCCCAACGTGCAGCTGAACAAGCTGCATTAGAAGCGAAACGTCAAGAAGATGCTCGTAAAGCAGCAGAGGCAAAAGCTGCCTTAGAAGCACAACGTATTGAAGCAGCAAGAAAAGCTGAGGAAGCGCGTCGTGCAGAGGAAGCGCGCAAGGCAGAAGAGGCTCGGATCGAAGCCGCTCGTAAAGCTGAGGAAGCGCGTCGTGCAGCAGAGGCTAAACGTGCTGAAGAAGCTCGTAAGGCTGAAGAAGCTCGAATTGAAGCGGCTCGTAAAGCTGAACAAGCTCGTTTGGCAGAAGAAGCCCGAAGAGCAGAAGAAGCACGTCGTTTAGAAGCTGCTAGACTTGAGGCACAACGCAAGGCGGAACAAGAACGTCTTGAAGCGGCCCGTAAAGCCGAAGAAGCCCGCGTTGCTGCTGAAGCAAAACGTCAGGAAGAATTACGTAAGGCAGAGGAAGCTCGAATCGCAGCCGAAGCGAAACGTGCAGAAGAACTTCGTAAGGCTGAGGAAGCTCGAATCGCAGCCGAAGCGAAACGTGCAGAAGAGGCTCGTAGAGCAGAGGAAGCTCGTCGCATAGAAGAAGCTAGACGAGCAGAAGAAGCTCGTAAAGCCGAAGAAGCTCGTATAGCTGCTGAGGCACATAAGGCTGAACAAGCTAGATTGGCTGCAGAACGAGCAGAAGCTGAACGTCAAGCAGCAGAGGCAAAACGTATTGCTGAAGAACGCTACCAAGCTCATTTAGAAGCGGAACACAAAGCAGAAGAAGCTCGTCAACAGGCACTTGCACAAGCTGAAGTGGAACGTAAAGCAAAAGAACGAGCTGAAGCAATTCAACGTGTCAAAGAACAGCAAGAAAATGCTCGTCGTCGTGCAGAGCTTGCACGTCAACAAATTGAGGCAGAACGTAAGGCTGCCCAAGCAGCTAAGACTGGACCTTCCTTCAGTGAACTTGATGACGTCCACGAAGATACTCCTTCTGTAACGATTCCGAATGCTGTATCCATTGATGAATTGACTAAACCAAGACCGACTGCATCTCAAAATACACGTCGTCGTGATCAACGTCAACCTCAACAAAATCAACAATATGCACAACAAAATCCAATGACTAATGGTCAACAAGGTCAAGCACCTTATGGTTCACAGCAAGATCAACAAAATGATGATCAAAATCCACCAAGATTGTATCCTATGAATCGATAATTCATGATCATAATAATAAAAGCTATTAATGTCTAATTATAGATTTTGGGGATTTGGATAATGATGTAAGTATAGAGAGGACAAGCCACTTTACTGGGCTTGTCCTCTTTTTAAAATACTTATGAACTTTCGCTTTTACATTGACTTTCAAGGGCAGATTCAGTACAATAAATAAAGAAAATGCACCTATGGTACGAGAGACCATTGCATAGTACAAAACCTTTTAATTTAGTCCAGAGAGGCTGAGAAAGGAATATAGTTGAAGCGCCCCCATAAGGGCTTCTTTGTGCAAACTATTTGACCTTTTGCCCTGGGCAAAAGGTCTTTTTTGTTACGTGAGTTAGGAGGAAATCATGGGACAAGTTAGCCTAAAAGGCAAACATTTATTGGGTTTGCAAAATGTGTCACCTGAAGAAATCAAATTGATTTTGAATGTGGCAAAGAAAATGAAGAAAATCGTTCTTTCTGATGATAAGAAGGTTCCACTTTAAAGGGGAAATCCATTATTAACCTTTTTATGGAGCCTAGTACTCGTACCCGTAGTTCCTTTGAATTGGCCGGTAAATATTTAGGGGCTGACGTTATTAATCTTTCTCCAAGCGGTTCTTCCATGGGGAAAGGTGAAAGCTTCCGCGATACCTTGCTAACTATGTCCTATATGGGCACAGATGCTATCGTAATGCGTCATAGTGCAGAAGGGGCTCCTCTATACGCCACAAAAGCAGTAGATCCTATCATTATCAATGCTGGTGATGGTGCTCATGAACATCCAACACAAGCTTTGTTAGATATGTATTCCATCTTAGAGAAAAAAGAATCTATTGAAGGATTAAAAATTGTTATCTTAGGCGATATTATGCATAGCCGTGTAGCAAGATCTAATATTTATGGCCTTACTAAAATGGGTGCTAAAGTACATTTGGCTGGTCCTCGTACTATGGTATATCCAGAGCTCGAAAAATTAGGTGTTACCGTACACCACGATATTCGTGAAGCAGTGGCTGATGCAGATGTGGTTAACGTACTTCGCATTCAATTAGAACGTATTCATTCTGCGTTGTATCCTACAAATAGAGAATATGCACGTATCTTTGGTATTAACAATGATGTATTGAAATTGGCTAAAGATGATGTGATGGTAATGCATCCAGGTCCTATGAACCGTGGCCTTGAAATTGCACCAGATGTAGCATATTCTGATCAATCCGTAATTCAAGAACAGGTACGTAATGGCGTAGCTGTACGTATGGCTGTATTGTACTTAACTATTATCGGAGGTGACGGTAGTGAGCTTGCTTATTAAAAATGGTACGGTAGTTAATCCGGCAAAAAAACAAAACGAAGTAGCAGACGTTCTCGTAAAAGATGGTAAAATTGCAGCCATCGGTCAAAACTTAAGTGCTGAAGGCGCTGAAGTATATGATGCAACAGGTCTTATCGTAGCACCTGGTCTTATCGATATTCACACACATTTGCGTGAACCAGGCCAAGAAGCTAAAGAAGATTTTCACTCTGGTACACAAGCGGCTGCTGCTGGTGGTTTCACACGTGTAGTCACTATGGCTAATACAAACCCAGTTGTAGATAATGCTGCACTTGTAAGAGGTTTACAAAAACAGGCTGAACTCACTGGCGTTGTGAAAGTAGAATTTATTGGTGCTGTATCTAAAGGCCTAGAAGGTAAGGAACTTGCTGAAATGGGCGATATGGCAGAAGCTGGTGTAGTAGCATTCTCCGATGATGGTCACTATGTAGAAAATGCTGCATTTATGCGTCGTGCCTTAGAATACTCCTCCATGTTTAATAAAATGGTTATAGACCATGCAGAAGATATTACATTGACTAAAAATGGTCATATGCATGAAGGTATCGTTTCCTATGAACTAGGTGTTATTGGTCGTCCTGCAGTAGCTGAAGATTTGGCAGTTGCTCGTGATATTTTGTTATCTGAAATGACAGGCGGTCACATTCATATTGCACACGTAAGTAGTAAAAATACAGTGGACATGGTTCGTCGTGCAAAAGCAAAAGGTCTTAATGTAACTTGTGAAGTTACAAGTCAACATTTATCTTTCACAGATGAATATTTACGCGAATATAATCCAGCGTTCAAAATGGCGCCTCCAATTCGCTCCGAAGACCATCGCCAAGCATTATTAGAAGGCTTGAAAGATGGCACAATCGATGCAATTATTACAGACCATGCACCGCATGCATATGAAGAAAAAGACCATGAGTTCTGCTGTGCTCCTAATGGTTTCAGTGGTCTCGAAACATCTTTAGCAGCGGTTATTACCAATGCGTATGGTCCAGATAAACTCAGTATTGACCAAGTTGTGTACTATATGAGTACACGTCCAGCTGAATTAATGCGTCTTGATGCAGGCGTTCTTGAAGTTGGTAAACCAGCAGATATTACTGTATTCTCTACAACTGAAGAGTGGACAGTAGATCGAAATAAATTCTATACAAAAGGCAAAGTCAGCCCATTTGATGGTATGACTGTTACAGGTAAGGCCAAACTTACAGTAGTTGATGGCAAAGTAGTTATGAAGGAGGGCGTAGTCTTATAATGAAAGGCAAGTTAGTTCTTGAAGATGGTTCCGTGTTTGAAGGTTCCTTATTAGGTGGCGCTCCAACAGTAGGCGAAGTTGTATTTAACACAGGTATGACAGGGTATCAAGAAATCTTGACAGACCCATCCTATGCGGATCAAATTATTACATTAACATATCCTTTGATCGGTAATTATGGTACATTGAATGCTATTACTCAAGGTCCTTAAAACCATATTGTAAAGGGCTTTATCGTAGGAGAACTGTGTGATTTCCCATCTAACTGGCAAAAATGAAGGGCTTATTTAGCGAGTATCTTCGTTTACACGGCATCCCTTGCCTTTATGATGTAGATACACGTGCTATTACACGTGTTCTTCGTAACCATGGTGTAATGAAAGGCGTACTTGTACGTTCTGATTACCCTATGGAAGATATCCAAAAAAATTATTTAAACAAGACTTGCCAACAGATCAAGTTATGCGTGTAACTACAAAATGGCAAGGTATGCGTGGCGATAAAAAAATGCAGAGTTCCATGTAGCTGTAATGGACTATGGTGTAAAGGAAAATATCCTTCGCTCTTTAGAAGCAGCTGGTTGTCGTCTAACAGTATTCCCTGCAGATGCTAAGGCTGAAGATGTATTGGCAGCAAATCCAGATGGTGTATTCTTATCTAACGGCCCTGGAGATCCTCAAGATCTTGGCTATGCTGTAGAAGAAGTAAAGAAATTATTCGGTAAAAAAAGCCTATCTTCGGCATTTGCATGGGCCATCAAGTATTGGCTCAAGCCTATGGTGGTACAACATTTAAATTAAAAATTTGGTCACCGGGGCTCTAACCATCCAGTACAAGATTTACGTACAGGCCGCGTATATATTACATCTCAAAAATCATGGCTATGCAGTAGATGATACTTCCTTGCCAGACTTTGTAGAAATTACACATCGCAGTGTAAATGATGGCACTGTAGAAGGTATGCGTCATAAAGAATTACCTATCTTCTCCGTACAATATCACCCAGAAGCATCCCCAGGACCTACTGATAATCTATATTTATTTGACGAATTTGAAGACTTAATGAGAAAGGGAAAAATAATATGACCACAGAAGCAAAAAAAGTACTTGTAATTGGTTCTGGTCCAATTATTATCGGCCAAGCTGCAGAGTTTGACTATGCTGGTACACAAGCATGCCGTTCCCTTCGTGAAGAAGGTTATAAAGTAGTATTGGTTAACTCCAATCCTGCTACAATTATGACCGATACAGATATTGCAGACCGCGTATATGTAGAACCGATTAGTCTTGAATTCGTAACAGAAGTAATTAAAAAAAGAACGCCCTTGGGGGCTTATTGGCTACATTGGGTGGTCAAGTAGGTCTTAATATGGCCGTACAATTGTCTGAAGCTGGCGTATTAGAAGAATACGGTGTAAAACTTCTAGGTACAACACTTGAAGCTATTAAACAAGCAGAAGACCGTGAACTCTTCAAAGAAGCGATGAAGGAAATCAATCAACCAGTTCCTGAATCCGATATCTTTAACGATCTTGAAGAAGCGGTAGCATTTGCTAATCGCATTGGTTATCCTATCATTATCCGTCCTGCTTACACATTGGGCGGTACTGGTGGTGGTATTGCGCATAATGAAGATGAAATGTATGAAATTACACGCCGTGGTTTGAAACTTTCACCAATTCACCAGATCCTAGCAGAACGTTCTGTAGCAGGCTGGAAAGAAATCGAATACGAAGTAATGCGCGATAGTGCAGATAACTGTATCATCGTATGTAATATGGAAAATATCGATCCTGTAGGCGTACATACTGGTGACTCCATTGTTGTGGCACCAAGCCAAACATTAAACGATATTCAATACCAAATGCTTCGTACTGCTTCTGTAGAAATTATTCGTTATTTGAAAATCGAAGGTGGTTGTAACGTACAATACGCGTTGAATCCAAATAGCAATGAATATATCGTTATCGAAGTAAACCCTCGTGTATCCCGTTCCTCTGCATTAGCATCTAAAGCAACTGGCTATCCAATTGCGAAGGTAGCTGCAAAAATTGCAGTAGGCATGACATTGGATCAAATTACAAATGCTGTAACAGGTGAAACAAAAGCATGCTTCGAACCTACACTTGACTATGTAGTAACGAAATTCCCACGTTGGCCATTTGAAAAATTCAATTTGGCAGACCGCACATTGGGCACTCAAATGAAGGCTACTGGCGAAGTTATGGCTATCGATCGCTCCTTGGAAGGCTCCTTGCTTAAAGCAATTCGTTCCTTGGAAATTGGTTTAGACCATATTGAGCTAAAGAAAATCTCTCATGAGTCCATGGAACAATTGATTGAACGTTTACATTTAGTAGATGATGAACGTATCTATGTTGTAGCAGAAGCACTTCGCAAGGGCATTAGTGTAGAAAAAATTCACTACATTACAAAAATTGATACATTCTTTATTGAAAAAATCAAAAACATTGTTAATGTAGAAAAAGCATTGGCTGAACATGGCTTAACAGAAGAAGTATTGCGCAAAGCAAAACGCTATTCCTTCACTGATTCTGTTATCGCCCGTTATGCTAATACAACAGTAGAAGAGGTTCGTGCAAAACGTAAAGAATGGAACATTCTTCCAACCTATAAATATGTAGATACATGTGCTGCAGAATTCGAATCTAAAACACCGTACTACTACAGTGCTTATGCACAAGAAGACGAAGTTAAACCACTCGGTGAAAAATCTGTTGTCGTACTTGGTTCCGGTCCAATTCGTATAGGTCAAGGCGTAGAGTTTGACTACTGCTCCGTACACTCCTCCTGGGCACTTCGTAAAGCGGGTTATCAATCCATTATGATTAACAATAACCCAGAAACAGTGTCTACAGACTTTGATATTTCTGATTCCCTGTACTTCGAACCATTAACAGTGGACGATGTAATGGAAATCATCGATAAAGAAAAACCAGCTGGCGTTATTGCTCAATTCGGTGGTCAAACAGCAATTAACTTGGCAGGTCCATTAGCTAAGCGCGGTGTCAAAATCCTCGGTACGTCCGTAGATAGCATCGATATGGCAGAAGACCGTGAACGCTTTGATGAATTGTTGGCAAAACTTGGTATTCCACGTCCAGTAGGTGCGCTTGTAACCTCTGATGAAGAAGCACAAGCAGCAGCTAAAAACTTGAAATATCCATTGATTGTACGTCCTTCTTATGTATTGGGCGGCCGTGCTATGGAAATCGTATACAACGATAAAGAACTTGATGTTTACATGAAGGAAGCCGTAGTTGCATCCAAGGAACATCCTGTTCTTATCGACCGTTACATGGTTGGTATGGAGGTAGAGGTTGACGCTATTTCCGATGGTACTGACGTATGTATTCCTGGTATTATGGAACAAATCGAACGCGCCGGTGTTCACTCTGGTGACTCCATGGCCGTTTATCCAGCTCAACATTTGAGCCAAGAATTGATTGATCAAATCGTGGACTATACACGTCGTATTGCAGTAGGCCTTAATGTTAAAGGTGTACTTAATATTCAATATATCGTGGCTGACGGTGAACTTAACGTAATCGAAGTTAACCCTCGTTCTAGCCGTACTGTACCTTTCATTTCTAAGGTTACAGGCATCAATATGGTAGAATGTGCAACACGCATTGCTCTTGGTGAAAGCTTAAAAGATTTGGGCTTGCCACTCGGTCTTGTACCTAATAAACCATATGTAGCTGTAAAAGCACCTGTATTCTCCTTCTCCAAAATGGGCCTTGTAGAAATCGCTCTTGGACCTGAAATGAAATCTACTGGTGAGGTTATGGGGATTGGTCGTACATATTCTGAAGCATTGTTTAAAGCTATCAATGGCGCCAACATGCGTATCCCAGAAGATGGTACAATTCTTATGACCGTAGCAGACCGCGATAAAGAGGAAGCTAGCCAATTGGCAAAAGGCTTCATTGAATTGGGTTACCATATCGAAGCAACGGGAGGTACTGGTAAATACTTCAAAGAACATGGTGTTGACTGCAAGGTAGTTAACAAAATCTCTGAAGGTGATGACAACTGTGCTGACCACATTCGTCAAGATAAAGTAGATCTTGTACTTAACACATTGACTGCAGGTAAACGCCCTGAACGTGAAGGCTTCCAATTGCGTCGCCTTGCTGTAGAAATGGGTACACCTTGCTTAACAAGCCTTGATACAGCTCGTGAAGTATTGCGCGTTGTAGCTAACCGTAAAGATGATGCTAACTACAATGTAGAAGCATTACAAGATTTTGAATTGGAGTAAAACCATGAGTGGCTATGTAGAACAGGGCGAAGTCGTTCGCAATGAGCAAATAGGCTCTGATGTGTGGATTATGGATATTCACGCACCAAAACAAGCAGCAGAAGCAAAGGTAGGACAGTTTTGTAATGTTCGCGTAGCGGACTCTACGGCGCCATTATTGCGTCGCCCTATTAGCTATGCTGGATTCGATGCACAAAAGGGTATTATTACCCTTTTGTATCGCGTCGTAGGTAAGGGGACTGAAATTATGACACGTCTCGTACCTGGCGATACACTAGATTGTTTAGGACCTTTAGGTGAACCATTTGTAACATCTAAGAATATGCTTCTCGTTGGCGGTGGCGTTGGTATCGCACCAATGCTATGTATCGCATCCCATTTGAAAGAAGGGGAAGAGGCACAAATTATTCTTGGTTTTAGAAATGAAAGCGAAACCTACTGGGCAGATCTATTCAAAGATACGCCTGTTAAAGTACACATCACGACTGATGATGGTAGCGTAGGTACGAAAGGGTTCCCTACAGCAATCATGCCTGATTTGATTAAAGGCAATACTTTCACATCTGTTATGACTTGTGGTCCTACACCGATGATGAAAGGTGTGGCGCAAGTAGCTAAAGAGCTCAACGTACCTTGCCAAGTATCTCTTGAAGAACGCATGGGCTGTGGCACTGGTGGTTGTTTAGGTTGTGCTTGTGATGGCGCAGGTGGCAAACGTTACAAAGTTTGTAAAGATGGTCCTGTATTCCCAGCTGAGGAGGTGTTCTTTTAATGAGTGAACGCGATTTAAATAACACCGTTACGCCTAATCCTAAGCTTGCTGTTGATTACTGCGGTATTAAGATGAAAAATCCTATTATTGCCGCATCTGGCACCTTTGGTAATGGTCCTGAGTATGCTGGTTATTTAGACCTTAGTAATGAAGTAGGTGCTATTTCCGTAAAAGGTTTAACACCTAAAGGTCGTCACGGCAATCCTGGAACTCGTATCGCAGAAACACCGTCTGGTGTCTTAAACTGTATTGGCCTTGAAAATCCTGGGGCAGAACATTTTGTAACAGATATTTTGCCAGACCTCAAGAAATACGATGTACCATTGTTAGCGAATATGTCTGCTGGAACGGTAGAGGAATTTGCATGGATGGCAGAAACTCTATCCGTAGATGGTATTGCGGGCCTAGAGGTTAATGTATCTTGTCCAAATGTTGCCTGTGAAGGCATGGCTTTTGGTGTAGATCCAAAGGTTGTAGAACAAGTAACTAAAGCTGTTCGTAAGGTAACAGATAAGCCTGTTATTGTAAAACTTTCACCGAATGTAACCGACATTGTGGAAATCGCAAAGGCTGTAGAGGCTGGTGGTGGTGATGGGGTAAGTCTCATCAATACCATTCTTGGTATGGCTATAGATATCCATCGCCGTAAACCTGTATTGGGTAATATTTATGGTGGTTTATCTGGTCCAGCTGTAAAACCAGTAGCACTTCGCATGGTGCACCAAGTGTATAAAGGCGTTAATATTCCTATTATGGGCCTTGGTGGTATTATGACTGGTACTGATGCTATTGAATTTATGATGGCTGGTGCTCAAGCAGTTCAAGTTGGGGTTGCTACGATGGTAGACCCAACAGCTATTTCTCGTATTGCTCGAGAAATGGGCGATTATGTGGAACAATATAATCTTAACAGCATTACTGATATAGTAGGTGCTGTCCATCAAGGATAGTAAAAAGAAGACCTAGTACATTATGTACTAGGTCTTTTTGTATGTATTGTATTAATGTTCATAACTGTACAAAATCTCATACGATAAGTTATAAATACCATACTATATGAATTAGTATAGTGTGGCTTACACATATGCTTTGTAGAAATCAATAAATTGCTGTGCTACAGGGGATAAGGCATGCCCTTTGAGAGTAATAAATGCTTTTTTAAAATCTCCTGAAAATTCTGGCAACTTGATACGGGCCATTTTACGATGGTTAATAAGCTCTTTTGCATCCATAGGAACTAAAGAAACAGTTCTACCAGAGGATGCCCATTCGATGGCAGAGCTCTTAGTTGTAGTGATGGCAACAGCATTCAGTTGATCCATGTCCGTTAAACTAGATTGCATAATCATTCGCACAGATCCACCAGAAAGGGATAATGGACACTTTTTGATATCATCCCATGTGATGGTATCATGTTCACGACCTATCCAGAATACATCACGACGGAAGATAGCATATAAGTGTTCCTCTTGGGTGAGAAGGATATCAAATTTATCAGTATCTACCATTTGAATATTTGCAATTCCTAGCTCTGCATTACCGTTAATAAGTTGATTGACCACATTAGTCATTAGTCCTTCGTAGATTTCGAAGTGAACTGATGGGTATTTCATGGAAAAGGCTGGTAAATATTGTTGCACGATTGGTGTAGAGCGAGATGCAGAGGTAGCGATTCGCAACGTACCTTCAATACGTGAGTTCAACTGTTGTACAGCATTATATGTAGATTCTTCAATGGAGCATAGTTGTTGGGCTTTTTCATAGAAAAATTTTTACCAGCATCAGTTAGTTGTAAGTTTGATCCTCGTTGGCCGCGCTTGATATTGATGAGTTGAGCTCCAAATTCAGCTTCTAAATACTTTAATTGTTTACTTAAAGCTGGTTGTGTAATATGAAGAATCTCTGCGGCCTGCGTCATATTGCCCGTTTGAACGAGGGTAATAAAATTGTGGTAGTAAGATGTATCCATAGAATCTCCCTATTATACACAAAAATAAGATAAATAAAAAAATTATAACGAACTAAGTAACAGTAATTTCACATTTGATAAAAATAGCGTATATACTATATTCATCAAGGAAAGAGAAAGAATAATGTGTTTAAAAATAAACTTTCTATCCTTATCACAATTTTTAATATAATAACAGTGATTGAGAAAGTAGGTACTATCATGGGCGTAGTAAAAAGAACATTAAGTAAAGCAATTCGTAACTGGGAAGCACGTAGATTAATGACTGCACATAATGCAGGTGTTAGTCGTAAAAAAACAACTTGAACGCGTATGGCCTCATCCATTAACTACAGAAAAAAACGTCATGAACTTGCTCAAGGCGTAAGTGGCTTAGTTCATAGCGAAAACTAATTACTATGTGTGTATCAGTTAGATTATTGTTCTAGCGGTAGTACCACTTCAATAGAATCTAATATAGTACAAGTAGCAGCTCCATGACTCATGTCTTGGAGCTCTTTTTGTATGCGCTCCACATCAGTAGGTGGCACTAAGATGGTTATATCTACATGCTCACCAAAAGTTTGCTTCATAATGTAATTTTTGATCTTGCACATATCTTTCAATGGCTCCATACAAGGAATAGTCGATGGTAGCCTGCAACTGAGTTCGTGTTGTGTGTAGTTCTTTAGGGGCAAGACGTAAAGGTTTCTGCAACGGAGTGTGAGTATGCACGAATCAAACCACCTGCACCTAATTTGATACCTCCAAAAATAACGAGTTACTACGACCGCTACATTGGTAATACCTGTTTTTTTGAGTACTTCTAGCATAGGTTTACCTGCTGTACCAGAAGGTTCACCATTGTCGGAAGACCGTTGTTGCTCTTGCTTTTGGGCCTAATGCAAAAGGCAGTACAATTATGGCGGGCATCCCAGAATTCTTTGTTGATGCGGTTAATAAAAGCTTGCGCTTCCTCTTCTGTAGAACAAGGGTATACAGTTGTGATAAAACGTGATTTCTCCACAACATATTCATGGCGAAATTCCTTCGCTACCGAAGTGAATTCTACTATAGGGCTTATTGATTCACACATACACTCACCTCCTTTAGAATCAAAGTTTATGTTTATTCATCATCACTTTATTATAATCTATTTTTTTATACTATGTATAGGTAGTAGGAGACTAATTCCCCTAGAAAAAGGAAATAACCCTCTAGATTTGGTAGGATATTGACGTAATGAGAATTTATGTTATTATGGAATAGAGACGTATGAATGAATACTCATGTAAAAGTGTTCATATATTAAATCATTCGTGTTTATAAAATATTCTGTTAGTGATGTATGATATGTATACTATGAGTTTATGACTTATATAGATATATAGGACATATATCTTTGAAATTCTAGTAGAAAGAAGTGATATGATGAGTAAGAAGAAACAAGAGTTTGATATTACAGGTATGCACTGTGCTGCTTGTGTAAAGCGCGTTGAAAACGTTGTTTCAAAGATAGATGGTGTAGAATCTGTAAAGGTTAATCTACTCACTCGAAAGGGGAGCGTAGAATACAAAGATGGTTCTACTGTAGAACCACAACAAATTATCGATGCCATTACGAATATTGGTTTTGGCGCTGCAGAAGCAGATGAAACAAAACAAGAAATAGAAAAGGTTAATTTAAAACCTCATATTACGCGTCTTATTATTGCTGCTTGTATGGCCGTACCGATGATGATTAACATGACATTACATCGTTTTGGCATTCAAGCCTTGCCAGTATGGGTAGAGTTCATTCTTGCTACCATTGCTCAGTTCGGCCCTGGCCTTATGTTCTATAAGAGTGCGTGGAGTGCGGTAAAGAATGGCGCCCTTACCATGGATGTTCTCGTTGTAATGGGTACGACTGTTGCTTATCTATTCAGTATTTATAATTGGCAGTTCCATCCAGAACTTGGGCCTCATGGCATTTACTTTGAAACCTCAGCTTGGCTCATTACATTCATTCTTCTTGGCAAACTTTTAGAAGAAATTGCCAAGGGGCGTACCTCTGAAGCACTTCAAAAATTGATTGCCTTGCAACCAGCAACAGCTCATGTATTGCGTGACGGTGAGTTTGTAGATATTCCTACATCTAAGGTTGTAGCAGGTGATATTTTACAAGTTCGTGCAGGCGAAAAATTCCAGTAGATGGTACTATTACTGAAGGCTATTCTACTGTAGATGAAGCTATGCTTACCGGTGAAAGTTTGCCTGTAGAAAAACAAGTGGGATCTGATGTTATCGGTGCGACTATTAACTTGAGCGGTGCTTTCACAATGGAAGCAAAACGTATCGGCTCTGATACAATGCTCTCTCAAATCATCAAGGTCGTAGAGGAAGCGCAAACCTCTAAAGCAAGCATTCAACGTATTGCAGATATTGTTGCTCAATATTTTGTGCCTGCCGTTATTGGCCTTGCTGTTTTGACCGGCCTCGTATGGTACTTCATTATGGGCGACTCTATTAATGTAGCTCTCATTAATGCTACAGCAGTGCTTGTTATCGCTTGTCCTTGTGCACTTGGTCTCGCTACACCAACATCTATTATGGTAGGCTCTGGCTTAGGTGCGGAGCATGGTGTTCTCATCAAGAGTGCAGAATATCTTGAAAAAGCTGGTAAACTCGATGCCATCGTTATGGATAAAACTGGCACTCTTACACAAGGTGTTCTCGATGTAACGGCTTTCAAAAATTATAATGGTGATGAAAGTATAAATATGTCCCTAATGATGGCCCTTGAAAGTGGTACATCGCATCCAATTGCAAAGGCCATGGTTTATTATGGCGAAGATCATGGTTATAAAGGTAAAGCTGTAGAACTTGAAAGCTTTGGTGATGTACCTGGTAAAGGTTTGCAAGGCGCTTATCAAGGCGTGTCGGTACAACTTGGCCATAGCCGATGGATGTCTGAATTAGGTTATGATTTAAGTGCAGTACAAGATGATATTTTACACTATGAAGAACAAGGTGCATCTGTATCCGTTCTTGCTGTAGATGGCGTTATCAGTGCATTATGGGCTGTAGAAGATGAATTACGTCCAGAAACAATTGATGTTGTAAAAGAATTACATGCTCAAGGTATTGATGTGTGGATGCTTACAGGTGATAATCGTCGTACTGCCCAATATATTGCTAAACAAGCAGGTATCACTCATGTAATTGCAGAAGTATTACCTCAAGATAAGGCTAGCAAGGTAAAAGAGTTGCAAGATAAAGGCCTTGTAGTGGGGATGGTTGGTGATGGTATCAACGATGCACCAGCTCTTGTAACTGCAGATATTGGTTTTGCTATCGGCAGTGGTACCGATATTGCTGTAGAAGCAGCAGATATTGTTCTTGTAAGAAATGACTTACACACACTAGTACAAGCAGTACGCCTCAGCCGTAAGACAATGACTAATATTAAACAAAATCTATTCTGGGCATTGATCTTTAACTGCATTGGTATTCCATTGGCTGCTATCGGTGCATTAAATCCTATGATTGCAGGCACAGCAATGGCATTTAGCTCTGTAACCGTTGTGGGTAACTCTCTTCGTTTGAAACGAGCTAAGATTTAATTAATTTGTATCTTATAACATATAATATGTGATAGAGTTGATTAAAGTTTATAAAGCACCTATACCATGGTATAGGTGCTTTATTTTAAATCTGACTATATATTTAAATCCTATGAAATTAGTGTTTTTAGACAGAGTGAGATTTGTTATACTAAATATAGTTATTCAGCTAAAAGAGAGGAGCTAGATTATGAAATTAAAGACGCGCGATATTGTATATATCGGATTTATTGCTGCCTTATGTGCAGTAGCAACAACAATTCGCATCGAAATACCAGGTGGTGCTATGGTTCATTTAGGATCTGCCGCATTATTTACATCATCCATTCTATTTGGTGGTTTATATGGTGGTTTAGGAGCGGCCATTGGCTCCGCATTATTTGATCTTTTTGGTGGTCATACACAGTATATTGTATTCTCGTTCTTTATTAAAGGTATTGCGGGTCTTATTGTAGGTGGTATGACAGCAGGTTACTTGCCACCATCCATTACAAAGCCCACAGCATCCTTTACACGTATTTTGATTGCTCTTATTATTGGTACAATTTGGACTGCCTTTGGTTATTTCCTTGCATGGTGGTTTGTTCTTGAAAGTGCAGCAGTAGCGGCAAGTAAAATTCAATATTCTTTGATTACAAGTGCAGCTGGTATTGTGGTAGCTATCGTATTGACACCTAAATTGCAATCTGTAGTTCGTAGATTATTTACAAAGAACTAAATAGAGTAACTAATGATAAATTACTAAAAACTATATATTGCTAACTAATAACTAATAATCCAAAATTGATCATTAGGCATAAATAAAAGAGTCTCCCTTAACTTATGTATTCAAGTTAAAGGAGACTCTTTTATTTATTATATTAGATTATGTAGTTACTATTCTTACCTAGAAATTACAGAGATCATTTAAATTTTCTGCCATTGTAGGATGTGTGAAGATTTGGTTCTTGAAATATGTATACGGAATGTTGTTATCCATAGCTACTTTAATCATGTTAATCAATTCTTCGGCACTTTGGGAATAGAGTGTAGCACCGAGGATTAAATTGCTTTCCGCATCTACCACAATTTTGAAAGCCCCTTTAAGGTTGTCATTTACATGAGCCCTTGGCATAGTGGCTACAAGCATTTCCTTCGTTTTAACAGTGTAACCTTTATTAATAGCATCCTCTTCTGTAAGACCAACACGAGCGAGTGGAGGTGTTAAGAAGGTGGTGTAAGGAATGTTTTTGCGATCTTTTAATGTATAGTGACCATTACCTGTAAGGGCACCAAATACGATGCGGAAGTCATCGAGAGAAATGTAGGTAAATTGCGGACCACCGTTTACATCGCCTACAGCATATACACCTGGAACGGAGCTTTCACAAGTATCATTTACTACGATTGCACCGCGTTCATTAGTAGTAATATCCGTGTTTTCTAAACCAATATTTGTAGTATTCGGTCTGCGACCTGTAGCATAGAGAACAGCATCAAAGGTATAGTTTTCATTATTAGCAGTGATAACAGGCTTGTTGCCGTCATTAGATACAGAATTTAGTGTAACAGAGTTTAAAATAGTAATGCCTTGTTCCGCTAAGTATTCATTAGCTAATTCTTGAACGATAGGTTCTTCGTGTTTTAAAATGTTAGCCTCAATATTGAATACAGTAACCTTTGTACCTAGTTTAGCGTATAGGCTAGCAAATTCTAGGCCAATAGGACCGGCGCCAATAATACCTAATGTACTAGGTTGAGGGGATAAATGTTGAATTTCTGTACTATTATAGAAACCTGATGCGGTATCGATACCATCAATGTTAGGTTTAATGGCTACAGCCCCTGTATTGATGATAATTGTGTCACCAGATAAAACAATTTTATCTTCCCCAGCTGTGACATCGATTTCTTTATTACTAATGAATTCGCCATGTCCAGTATATACATCGACATGTTCATTTGTATCTAACATACCGAAGTTTTTATTACGTAAACGAGATGTAACAACCTCTCGTTGGTTTAGTACTTGATCGTAAGATAAGCCTTTAGATGCGGCCACAATCATCGTCTTAGTAGGAATACATGCAATATTAATGCATGTGCCACCATACATGAGTGGATTTTCTTCAATCATGGCAACGGCTTTGCCCATAGAGCCAAATTTAGCAGCCATTGTTTTACCAGCTTTGCCGAAACCTAGGACGATAAGATCATAATGTTTGGTATTCATACAATACCTCCTATCTTTTATATTGAAAATATTAGATATCCTTATTATAGCATATTTGAGTATATATAAAAGTAAAATATGAAAATAATTATCTATAATTTAGATGTTAAGTATTTTTACTTGACACATCTTTTTTTATACTGTACCATATGTAAAGTAATATGACTTGACAGTGATGGAGGTGGCGGAATGGAAGAACGAGTGCTTATAAGTTTGCTCTTGGATTTCTATGGGCCATTATTGACGGACAAGCAACGCATGTCCTTACAACTTCACCACGAAGACGACATGTCCCTTGGAGAAATCGCTGAGGAACTAGGCGTATCACGGCAGGCTGTACACGATAACTTGCAGCGTGCTCGACACATTTTAAATGATTACGAATCAAAGTTGCACTTGGTAGAACAATATGAACAGCGTGAAGGTTTGCTTTCACAGTTGAAAGAAACCTTGCCTGAAGAGGTTCTAGCTGAAACTAAGGTGCAGAAAGTATTGGCGCAAATGGAGGGATATTATGGCATTTGATAGCTTGTCAGAAAAACTGCAAGAAGCCTTTCAATCCTTGAAGGGGAAGGGCAAAATTACTGAAGATGATGTCAATCTTGCGTTGCGTCAAGTGCGTACTGCATTACTAGAAGCAGACGTTAACTTTATGGTTGCGAAGGACTTCGTTAAGTCCATTAAGGAAAAGGCCCTTGGTGAAGAGGTGTTCGGTTCCTGAATCCAGCACAAACGGTTATTAAAATCGTAAATGACGAGTTAACGGCGTTATTGGGCGGTACACAAAGTCGTATCATGATTTCCAGTAAGCCTCCAACAATTATTATGCTCGTTGGTTTACAAGGTGCTGGTAAAACTACTACAGCTGGTAAATTGGCAGTATACCTTCGCAAACAAGGTAAACATCCAATGCTCGTAGCGGCCGACGTATATCGTCCAGCTGCGATTACTCAATTGCAAGTTGTAGGTAAGCAAATCGATATCCCAGTATTTGCTGATGAAACACCTGGTGCCAATCCAGTAGACATTGCACGCCGCGCTGTAGAGCAAAGCACGCATATGTTGAAAGATGTTGTTATCATCGATACAGCTGGTCGCTTGGCTATAGACGAAGTCCTTATGGATGAGTTATCCAACATTAAAGCCGCTGTTCGACCTCATGAAATTCTACTCGTTGTAGACTCCATGATCGGTCAAGATGCGGTAACAACGGCACAAACGTTTAATGAAAAATTAGGCGTTGACGGTGTTATCCTCACTAAACTCGATGGTGATGCGCGCGGTGGTGCTGCATTATCCATCAAAGCTGTAACAGGCTTGCCAATTAAGTTCACTGGTGTGAGCGAAAAAATGGATGGTTTCGATGTATTCTATCCAGACCGTATGGCTTCTCGTATCCTCGACTTGGGCGACTTTAAAACATTGATTGAAAATGTACAAGGCGCTATCGACGAAGAAGAAGCTCGTGAAATGGCTAAGAAAATGGCGAAATAATTTCACCTTGGATGACTTCTTGAAACAGATGAACCAAGTAAGAAAGTTAGGGCCATTACAAAATATTATTGGTATGTTGCCAGGCATGGGACAAATTAAGGATCAATTGAAAGACCTTGATTTGAACAGTAAAGAGGTGCGCCGTATTGAGGCTATCATTACATCCATGACGGCAGCAGAGCGAGAAAATCCAAGTATTCTTAATGGTTCTCGCCGCAAGCGTATTGCATTAGGTTCCGGTACTCAGGTACAAGATGTAAATCGCTTGTTGAAACAATTTGAAGAAGCGCGGAAGATGATGAAGCGCATGCAAGGTTTACGTGGCGGTAAGGGCGGCTTCCCAGGAATGCCTAAATTACCGTTTATGTAATACATGGGCAGGGGCGCTGAACCTGTCCACCCATATCAGTATAAGGAGGTGAATTTCACATGTTAAAAATTCGTTTGACTCGTTTAGGTGCTAAAAAAGCTCCTTTCTACCGTATCGTTGTTGCTGACGCACGTGCTCCACGTGAAGGTCGTCCTGTTGACACTATTGGTCAATATGATGCTACTAAACAACCAGCTATCGTTAATGTAGACGAAGAAAAAGCTTTGGCTTGGTTAGCTAAAGGTGCTCAGCCTACTGACACTGTTCGCTCCTTGTTCAAAAAACAAGGCGTTATGCAAAAATTTGCTGACGCTAAAAAGTAATTAATAGAGAGGCATACTGTGATGATAGAATTAATTTCATTAATTGCGAAATCATTAGTGAAGCAGCCTGATGCCGTATCTGTTACCATGGTCCAAAAGGGGAATATGGAAGTTTACGAACTTCATGTAGCCCCAGAGGATATGGGCAAAGTCATCGGAAAGCAAGGACGAATAGCGAAAGCGATTCGCGCTGTGGTGAAAGCGGCGGCTATTAAAGAGAACAAAAAGATATCTGTTGATATTGTCTAAAAGGGAGTATTCCAATGGAAGAAATGACATTACGTGTCCCTGTAGCAGTAAAAGCAAAAGTAACAGAAGACTTGAAAGCGAAAATTGTATCTGATCTTGAAACTCGCCTTGATATGGTGAATAAAGATTTGGAAGCAATTGAGTTCCAAGCTCAACGTATTTTGGCTGATGCGGCTAAAGTTGATGCTACAAGCCTTACTGCAATTCGTCAACAAATCGACGAAGAGAAAAATAAACGCTTGGCTTTCAAAGAAGAAGTAACAGCTAAATTGAAAGACGCTCAAGAATTATCCTTAGGAACTGAAATTCCTCAAGGTACATTAGAGCAAACAGTTACCGTTAAAATCGGGGATAATTTGGATGCCATGATGGGCGCTGAAATCCTATTAGAAGACGGTAAAATCGTTGCGTTTCGTCAATAATGAAGCCTAACGATTTCATCACAATAGGTGTTATCATCGCCCCGCACGGCGTGCGGGGTGATCTTCGTATTATGCCTCAAACCGATTTTCCAGAACGGTTTATGCATATGGATGCCTGTTACATCGATGGTAAAGAATACCACGTTGCATCCGCACGATTTCACAAACAATTTGTATTAGCATCCTTTAAGGAAATTCCTGATCGCAACACAGCTGAATTATTCGGTAAGAAAGAAATTCAAGTGCGTCGTGAAGATTTAGTGGAATTGCCAGAAGGTCGCTATTACATCTTTGATATTATTGGTCTCGAAGTACAAGATACAAAAGGCAATGTGCTTGGCACAGTGACTGATGTATTACAACCGGGTGCTAATGATGTCTATGTGGTTTCCAAAGATGGGGAACCAGATCAATTATTTGCAGCCATTGAAGATGTTGTTAGGACATCGACGTGGAAAATAATTTAATGATCGTAGATCCGCCTGAATGGATATAATCCTTTAGGCGGTTTTGTTTTATCTACATATAGGTATATTATGGTAAAAGTTATATAATATAGCTATATATAGATAATGCTAATGAGTTTATGTGAGTTAATAAGTATAGGGGACGGTCTATGCGTATCGATATCGTATCTTTATTTCCTGAGTTTTTTGATGCCTTTTTTAGTCATTCCATCATAAAACGGGCTATCGAAGCAGAACGATTGTCTATGGCTGTAACTAACCCTCGAGACTTTAGTCATAATAAACATGGTCAAGTTGATGATACACCGTATGGTGGTGGGGCTGGTATGCTCATGATGGCACCTCCCATTTTTGAAGCGGTGGAATCTGTTATTGCTCAATATGACAATACGCTTAATAATAGCTATACTACTGATGAGATGTGTGATGAAATGAGTCTTATTGGTAATCCTAGTGAAAGTATACGACGTCGTATTATTTTCATGGGTCCTACAGGCCAGCCTTTCACACAGGAGAAGGCTCGTGAACTAGCTATGTACGATCAAATAGTCCTCATTTGTGGTCATTATGAAGGTGTAGACTACCGTGTAGAGGAACATTTAGTAGATGAAACGATTTCTATTGGTGATTATGTATTAACTGGTGGTGAGTTGCCAGCTATGGTTGTAGCCGATGCAGTAGCGCGCATGATTCCAGGTGTACTAGGTGCAGCGAGTGGGGCACAGGAGGATTCTTTTTATGAACCTTTGTTAGAATGCCCTCAATATACAAAGCCCCCTGAATTTAGAGGCTGGTCTGTACCAGATGTATTGAGAAGTGGTCATCATAAAAATATTGCTACTTGGCGTCAAAAAGAAGCACTTAAAAGAACTCGGTTGTTACGTCCAGATTTATTAGAACGTCCATTAACAAAAGAAGAGATTAAGCTTTTAAAAGAGATAGTTGAGGAAGAGTCTGTAAGACTTAAAGGTGAAGAATGAAAGCGTTAGTATTAGGCGCCACTGGTGCAGTTGGACGTCATATTGTAGACATTTTAATTGATAATCATGAGATTCAAGACATTCATGTATTTGTACGTCGTCCAGTAACATATACATCTCCAAAGGTAACGGTTCATATTGTTAATTTTGATGAACCTCGTGAATGGGCACACTTAGTAACAGGGGATATTTTGTTCTCTGCTATGGGTACAAACCGTAAACAAGCGGGCTCTAAAGAAGCACAATGGACTGTAGATTATACGTATCAGTATGAAATGGCGCGCATTGCAGCTCAAAATGGTGTGAAAAAATATGGTTTAGTATCCTCTTTGGGGGCAAATCCAAAATCTCCATTCTTCTATATGTCCATGAAAGGACAATTAGAAGAGGTTATTTTAGAGTTGCCTTTTGAAGCGATTGTTATTGCTCGTCCAGCTACATTGATTCGAGAAGAACCTAAGTTGGTGGAACGCATTAGCTGTGCTGTATTTGGTGTTATCAACAAAGCTCATATATTAATGAGCCAAGAACCCGTAAAGACGGTTGACGTAGCAAATGTCCTTGTAAAAGCTACAATAGGGCAGCAGTATGGCATTTCCATTATTGAAAATGAAACGATTCATGAGCGGATAGGCTATTTTAAAGCTTAATTTCATTAAATCCCGTTTTGGAGAGGGAATAGGCCGAGATCCATATGATTTTACCTATTCGAGCGAGGTTATGTATGGAGTTTAATTGTTGTGATGTCCTTGAGGTACAGGGCAGTCGTTATGTAATAACTGAAAAAATTAAATATAATGAGATTATTCCAAAAGCAGATCAGGAACAGGCCTATAAAGCTAAGCCGTCAATGCAAAAATCACCTGGAGATTATTGGCACGAATATGGTCTCGAGGATGTTGAGGGGTCCGATAAAATATGGGTTACCATTGAATACAATGATAATGAATGGTGCACTGTATCTAGAACATCTTATCGCAAACGAGCGCCGAAGGGTTTTACGTTACATCAAATCGGTTTAGAGAAGGTTGTAGCTGTAGATGGTGATAGTGGTGCTTCTGTAGGTGACCGGGCTGGCTACAAGGAATACCAATTGCCTTGTGAAGGCGGTGCTAGTGTATTCTTTGAAGAAAACTGGTTTAAAGGGGAGAAGATGTTCGCCGAAGGGGCACGTGTTCCTTTGAGGAATATTCGTCTCTGTAATGATGCAGAAGCTAATGCTATTAGTAAAAAGAAACGGAATCAACGGCTGAAAAAACGCTTTGAAGGAGTTGCTACTTCTATAGGGATCGGTGTATTATTTTTACTATTTCTGTTTTGGTCGGACAATGATTTGTCTTGGCATAGTATACGCGCTATGTTTGGAGTGCCTTATACGGCAAAAGAACATATGCATGACACATCTGCATATTATACAAAAACAGATTCGGATGGCGATTATGTATACACGTCTTCGTTGGACCCTGTTAGCACCGCATTAGATTTGATTGATTCTGTGAATGGTGATATTAAAAATGAGCGGGACAACTTAGAAGAGGGACATGAAGTTATTGTATTTTATTCTGGGGACTTGGTGTATATCATTACCAATACGGATGGACAAACTAAGGTTAAGGTATGTGAACAATCAAAATTGACACAAGAGGATTGGAAAATTATTGATCGTACATTAATCAGCTCTCATATACTCGATAACTATGCGACTATGGTTCGACTAGGGGATAATACGGGACGCGAACGGTTGTATCCTACCAGCAACTCTAATAACACATCCAATACAAAATTATATTATTAGGAGGCTTATTATGATTTATATACCAGATGTATTATTGACGATTTTTTATGCTTGTTTTGGAATTTTTCTAATGTTAACAGCTAATACTGTTATTGATTTCTTTGTACCCGGCAAATTCAGCGAAGAAATTAAACGTGGTAACTGTGCTGTAGCATGGCTCTCAGCAGGTTCATTTATCGGTATTGGTGAAATTTTGCGCGCTGTCATCATGTCTCCTGTAGTGACTACTGCTGATACATCTTTATTGCATGGTGTGGTGGCCAGTATCGTATATGCTATTTTAGGCATTATATTGTTTGTAACAGGCTATATGTTTATTAATTTATGGCATCGAAAATATAAATATCTGAAGAGATTATGCGTGGTAATACTGCAGCGGGTATCCTCGTATTTGGTATCTTTGTAGGTCTTGCTCTCGTTGTTAGTGGTGCTGTGCACTAAGGGAGTGTCCTATGTATAAGCCAAGTAAGAAAACTCTATACATAACGAGTGCTTTTGCCGCTGTAGCGGGCCTCGTTGGTGTGTATTCATACTGGAATGACATTGCTTATGTTGTATGTGATAAAATCTATCCTGAAGCAAATGACGGGGAAGTTCGATTAAAGGATAATCAAGGTAATCGTTATTCTCTATTAAACCATGGAGATGGTAAAGAAACAGCTTTATATGATGATAACCGGTCTGTTACCTTTCACCGCGATACTAGTGGAAATTTAGTATGGGACGCTGGTTTAGCGGGGCTGTTACCTAGTATTGCAGCAGGCTACTATATTTTTCATGGATTTAATCCACCTACAGCGCGTATGGATGGACGAACTATGACCTATCGTGTGGCAGCCCCTTTAAAACCCTATGAGGAGCCTAATGTATATACAACAACAGGTTCAAATACGCATAGTTCTTTAGGACGACGTACGTATAAAGACTATGAGAAGCGTAGAAGTCAAAAAGCCTCTTCTATAGGTCAAAAGTCTGGTTTTGGTAGTGCAGGTGTACGTTCTAGTAGTTCCTAATGGAGGCCGATATTATGAAATCGTATATAGATGAACTTGATACGAATATATTGCCCTTTGTAGATTATGAAGGCTATGATGATCGGTATCCTGCGCTTTCTACACAATCTTTTCCGGCTGGTTTTTATGATGAAATTCGACATGCGTCGCGCATGTTATTTCAAATATTTTGTAAAGCCGCTAAGGTATTTCAACAGGCACCTGATGAGTTTGCTCTCAATATGGATATGCCCGAAAATTTGATTCCCTATTTACATCGTGGGAATACATTGGGCTTACCTACATGGTTATCTCGATTTGACTTTGTCCTTGATGATAGAGGACAATTGCGCATGGTCGAGATTAATGCGGATACACCCTGCTTTCTAATTGAAAGCTATTATGCTAATGGTGTAGCGGCACGATATTTCGATAAAGTAGATCCTAATATAGATGCTTATAATGAACTTGAACGTTTTTTGAAACGCGTATATGAAGGAACATCTCGTAAAAAATATAGTGTGACTAATAAACAACATAATATGATGACAGATAATGAAACAGAACCCTTTGTTTTCGGGTGCTTTCATGATTATTTAGAGGACTATGGAACTACACAGTTTCTCTTACAGGCTATGAAATCAGCATGCCCAGAGCAGATGTTCGATTCCTATCCTTTTATGATATGGTCATTGATGATGAGGGTATTCTATTATCTGACGGTGGTCATGCAGCCAATCTGTATCGTTTACATCCCATGGAACTATTGATTGATGAAACTACAGCAGATGGTGAACCACTAGGTGAAATGTTTTTAGATTTGTATAATGAATACCGCTTTAATCTATTTAATCCACCAGAGGCGATTATTTTACAGAATAAATCGTTTATGTCCTTAGTGTATGCTCTATACTTAACAAACCAATTTTTTACTGCCCCTGAGCGAGATATTATCGAGCGCTATTTGACGCCGTCCTATTTTGAAAGTGATTTCCCGAACCTTGATGATGGACTTTATATTCAAAAGGAAATTTGGGGCCGTGAAGGGCGAAATATTCAGGTTGTTCAAAAACGTGGAAATCAAGCTGAACTATACATGGAGAAATTTGTAGATAACTATGATGATATAGTTTGTCGGGACAGTAAAAAGGTTATGTATCAGGACTTTATTAAGCAGAAACACTTTACTCATACCGTAGATAGTGGTACGAAAGAAGGCTGTTTGACATTATCTTGCTTTATGCTTGGCGATCAAGCTTCTGCAGTCGGTTGTCGTTTTTCTCCAGAAGAGATTGCCGGTACTGAAGCTTATTTTGTACCGCTTTTAATCGATTAATTTTATTTTGTATTTTTATTGTTGTGGAGATTTAAGGCTTTGGCTAATTTATATATTGGACTTGTTCATTATCCAATTATGAACAAGCATAAAGAGGTCATTACGACGGCCATTACAAATTATGATATTCACGATATTGCACGAGCATCTATTACCTATGATGTATCTAAATATTTTGTGATTCACAATATACCTGCTCAGCGTGAGTTGGTGCGCACCATCATGGAACATTGGAAATCTGGATTTGGTTCTACATACAATCCAGATCGCAAGGATGCTTCACCGGCGTGGAGTTGGTTAACTCTATTGCAGTAGCAGTGCGAATGATTGAAGATCTAGAAGGTATGAAACCTATTGTGGCGACAACAGATGCACGTACCTATGATAATACAATTTCCTATGCACGGATGCGTGAACATCTTGAAAATGAGGGGCGCCCTGTGTTAGTATTATTTGGTACCGGTTATGGTATGACAAAAGAAACGATGGAAAGCTTTGACTATATTTTAGAACCTATATATGGCCATGGTGAATACAATCATTTATCTGTGCGTAGTGCCGTTTCAATCATCTTGGATCGATTACGGGGCGAAGCATGGTGGAATAAATAGGAGGCGTCTATGTCAGGACATTCAAAATGGGCAAATATTAAACATAAAAAAGGTAAAACCGATGCATTGAAGGCTAAATTGGCTACGAAAATCGGTCGTGAAATTACTGTAGCAGCACGTATGGGTGGTGCCGATCCAACAGGTAATATGCGTTTGAAATTGGCTTTACAAAAAGCTCGTGAAACAATATTCCTAAAGATAATATTCAACGTGCTATCGATAAGGGCGTTGGCGCTACGGATATGAACGCATACGAAGAAATCGTATATGAAGGTTATGGTCCTGCCGGTGTTGCCGTTACTGTAGAAGTTATGACGGATAATCGTAACCGTGCGGCTGCTGATGTGCGTCATGCTTTCTCCAAACAAGGTGGTAATCTTGGTGAAAGCGGTTGCGTAGGCTGGATGTTCAAATCTAAAGGTGTTTTCGTTATCGATAAAGAAGGTCATGATGAAGATGAATTGACTATGCTTGCTCTTGAAGCAGGTGCAGAAGATCTTAAGTCTGAAGATGATGTATTTGAAATTTATACTACTCCTGAAGACTATGATGCTGTAGAAGCAGCTCTTGCTGATGCGGGCATTGAAACAGAAGTAGCTAAAATTACCATGATTCCAGATACAACTATTGAGTTGACTGGTGATGATGCTGTAAAAATGCAAAAAATGCTCGACGTATTGGATGATCTTGATGATGTACAAAACGTATATCACAATGGTATCTTGCCAGACGAAGAAGAAGAATAATAATTATTATAAGGAGCACTTTAAAGGTGCTCCTTTTTTATGTATTTTTTAGAGAACCATTGGGAATATGAAAATTAATGAGTTTCTTATAAATTTTCTATGGAAATTCATGAACTTCGATGTGGTATTGTGCTATAATAAAATAGATTATGTAATGGAGGTAGGCGACAGCTTATCTCATTTTTAAACTAAGGGGGTTAAGGTGCGAATTATAGGTATTGACCCAGGCACGGCTATATGCGGTTATGGCATTATTGACGTGAAGGGGAGCAAATTAACACCTGTAGCCTATGGGGCTATTACAACTCCTAAGGAATTAACAGATTCACAGCGGTTGGAAATTTTATTTAATGACCTAAGTGATATTCTAGAGGAATTCAAGCCTGATAAGTTCGGGGTAGAAGAATTATTCTTCAACCGCAATGTAACGACGGCCATCAAGGTCGGTCAAGCACGTGGTGTTATCTTATTAGCGGCTGAACAACAGCGTATTCCTATTTACGAATATACACCGCTGCAAATCAAGCAAGCCGTTACAGGTTACGGCAAGGCTGATAAGAATCAAGTCATTTATATGACAATGAATATTTTGGGGATTCGTGAGAAAATTAAGCCCGATGATACGGCAGATGCATTGGCTGTTGCCATTTGTACGGCTCATAGTTCTCACAATGATAGATTGAAGAGGTTGGTATAATGATAGGGTATGTACGGGGCATCGTAACACATCTCTTTAAAGAGTCTTGTTACGTAGATGTACATGGCGTAGGGTATCGTGTATATGTGCCGACCACTACGCGACAACAATTGATTGAAGGTCATGAGGCAACGTTATTCACGTATCTCAACGTACGTGAAGATGCGATGCAACTCTATGGCTTTTGGACGGAAGAGGAGTATGAGTTGTTTATTTTACTCATTTCTGTTTCTGGTATAGGGCCTAAGGTAGGGCTTGGCATTTTGTCTGGCATGACACCAGAGGCTTTCAAATTAGCTGTTATCAATGGCCAAGTACAGCAATTAACGAAATTGCCGGGCATTGGTAAGAAGTCTGCAGAGCGACTTGTTCTTGAATTAAAGGATAAGTTAGCGAAGATGACGCATATATCTGCAGAATCACCAGCAGCTATACAGCCGATTGCGTTGCTGCTAGTGGTGCTGCCGGTGAGGCCATTGAGGCTCTTGTGTCGCTAGGCTATTCAGAGCGAGATGTGGCTGATATTGTAGAGTCTTTAGCTGATGGTAAGCGCGATGTATCTGAGTTGATTAAGGTCAGCTTGATTGAGCTTGGGAAAGGACGATAAGGATGAACGAAGAAGTACGCCTTGTCGGAAATGGCGAGCACGAAGAAGATATGTGGCAATATAGTCTGCGACCAAAATTCTTTAACGAATATGTTGGTCAAGAAGAGGCTAAAGGCAATCTAAATGTCTATATTCAGGCGGCTAAGCAACGTGGTGAAGCATTGGACCACGTATTGCTCTACGGGCCACCAGGTCTTGGCAAGACTACATTAGCAGGTATTATTGCGAATGAATTGGGTGTTAATTTTCGCATAACATCTGGTCCTGCCATTGAAAAGTCCGGTGACTTGGCTGCCATCTTAACAAATTTAGATGATCACGATGTATTATTTATCGATGAAATTCATCGCTTGTCTCGCAGTGTAGAGGAAGTATTGTACTCTGCAATGGAGGACTACGCTATCGATATCATCATCGGTAAGGGTCCAAGTGCTCGAACGGTGCGCATTGATTTGCCAAAGTTTACTTTGGTAGGTGCCACAACACGGGCGGGGGCTTTGGCAGCGCCTTTGAGGGACCGCTTTGGTATTATTAACCGGTTGGAATATTATAAACAACCGGAATTAGAGTTTATTGTGACTCGGGCGGCAGAAATACTCAATATTGGTATAGAGCCGACTGGGGCTAGCGAAATTGCGCGACGTTCAAGGGGAACGCCGCGTATCGCAAATCGTCTACTTAAACGGGTACGTGATTTTGCACAAGTCATAGGTGATGGGGTTATCACTCAAAGTATTGCAGATGATGCGTTACAACGTTTATATATTGACAAAGAAGGACTCGATCGAATCGATCGACGTGTGTTGGAGTGTATTATTGAAAAGTATGATGGTGGTCCAGTAGGGATAGATACTATTGCGGCTGCTATCAGCGAAGAGAGAGATACCATCGAAGATGTGTATGAACCATATTTGATGCAATTAGGATTTTTAGGACGTACACCGCGTGGGAGGGTGGCCACTAAACTTGCCTATGAGCATTTAGGTATTTCACAGACAGGGAAATAACAATGAAAACGAAACGATTACAATTGATGATAATGGCAACTTTGTTTAGGTGTAAATATTGGCGGTGCATCTGTTGCACAAGGGGCTACATTGCAACATAAAAGTGCAGTAGTGACTAAAAAGCCAACGCCGAAATCAACAGTATCTACAACAAATGTATCGAAAGTAAATACGACGAAGCGGTCAACTTTTCGACCACTTGTAACTAAACCGGCTCCAAAGCCTGTGGCAAAAGTGACTGCAAAGTCAAATGCAACTAAGGCTGCAGCAACAGCTCAAAAACCTGTTGCAAAATCTACAGTTACTAGTGCCAAGGCTACAACGGTAAAGCCAGCTGCCTCTAAGGCTATAAAAACTTCTGATGCCAATAGTATTAAAGCTAATACGGCTGCTATTACGCGTAATAAAGTAGGTTCTGTTATTACACCTGCTACGGAGCGTGTAGAAAATGTACCAAATGTACGCGTGTTATTAGGTAGTCGCAGTTCCGATGCTACAGTTACATCAACTGCTAATATGGTTGTGTTAAATAGTGCTAATGGTCAAGTTAGCACAATCAGTGCAAACCGTGGTACCTCTGTTGGTATTCGAAGTGGTAAAATTGCTGTCAATGGTAAGGCTATTGATACGGTAGTTACATTAAAACCAGCCAATAGTGATGCACCATTCTTGTTTGAAGGCAAAGGCTATCGTGGAGGACTTACATTACGTGCTAATAATGGAAAGATGATGGTTATTAATTCTGTACCTCTTGAAGACTATCTTTATGGTGTAGTTCCGCAAGAGGTCGTTCCATCTTGGCCAGCAGCTGCACTAGAAGCACAAGCTGTAGCTGCTCGAACTTATGCTCTTCATACTATGGAAGAGAATAAAGGTAAACTGTATGATGTGAGTACGTCCACAGATCACCAAGTTTATAATGGGGTTAGTGGTGAAACGCAAGCTACTACAAATGCAGTTAATAAAACAAAGGGGATGGTTATGTTATATAATCAACGCCCTATTAATGCTTTATTCCATTCTGATGGTGGCGGTTATACTGAAGATAGCGTCAATGTTTGGGGTAGTGATGTACCGTATTTGAAAGGTGTAAAGGATTTTAGTACTGGCACATCGACATCGAACTGGACAGTTACTACTTCTCGTCAGGCCCTTGAAAGTAAGCTTAACGCAGCTAGTAAAGGGGTTGGCAAATTGAAGAGCATTCAATTGACACCTCTTGGCAAACCAGGTCAACAAACATCTGACCGCGGTGTATCTGGCCGAATTAAGAGTGCTACTTTCATAGGTACCTCTGGCAAAACGACCATTGATGGGGATTCTTTACGCAGTATTTTAGGTTTGAAATCAACACTATTTGATTTTTATGTAAATTATAACCCAGCTAAAGGTACGGGTAAGGCGTATCATAATTTTACTGGTAGCAATGATACTGTCTATATTAAAGGCCACGGTTGGGGACATGGTCTTGGTATGTCTCAATGGGGCGCTGCAGAAATGGCTAAGCGTGCGACACCAGGGGATACAAATTATTACCAAACTATTTTGCGTCACTACTATAGTGGCATTACATTAAAGAAAATGTACTAATAAGGATTGCGATGAAAGTTACAGATTTTGATTATGAATTACCAGAGGAACTAATTGCTCAACATCCTGTAGAGCCTCGTGATACAGCGAGACTGTTGACCTTAGACAAGGTTACAGGTGAAGTTGCGCATAAAGAGCATTTTTACGATTTGCTAGATGAACTCCATGAAGGGGATGTACTTGTATTTAATAATACAAAGGTTATTCCTGCGAGATTATATGGCCAACGTCAAGGCTCTGGTGGCAAGGTTGAGGTATTGCTCCTCACACCATGTGGTGAAAATCGCTGGGAATGCCTTGTTAAACCTGGTAAAAAATGTCCTATTGGTCAAGTTATCGAATTTGATGACCGATTAAGTGGGACCGTTATAGATAAAACTGAGTTTGGAGGTCGTATCATTGAATTCACTTGCGATGGTGTATTTGATGATGTGATACAAGAAATCGGTGAAATGCCATTACCTCCATATATTCATGAGAAGCTAGAAGATAAAGATCGTTATCAAACCGTTTATGCTAAGGAGAAAGGTTCAGCTGCAGCTCCAACAGCAGGGCTTCACTTTACACCTGAACTATTAGAAAAGATAAAAGCGAAAGGTGTAGAGCTAGAATTTGTTACTTTGCATGTTGGTCTTGGAACATTTAGACCTGTATCAGCAGAGACAATTGAGGACCATGAAATGCATAGTGAGTTCTTCGTGGTATCTCAAGATACAGCTGATCGTATTAATGCAGCTAAGCGAAACGGACGCCGTATTATTGCGGTAGGTACTACTTCTGTGCGTACCCTTGAGTCGGCTACCAATGATGATGGTGTCCTACAAGGCATTAGTGGATGGACACAAATCTTCATCTATCCTGGCTATAAATTTAAGATGATTGATGCGTTGGTAACGAATTTCCACTTGCCTCAATCTACATTATTAATGTTGATTAGTGCATTGGCTGGTCGTGAACATTGTTTAGCGGCCTACGAAGAAGCTGTACGCGAACGTTATCGTTTCTTTAGCTTTGGCGATGCTATGTTTATACGTTAGGAGGGACTATGCCGAGTATTACTTATGAATTACAAAAGACATGTCCTCACACGGGGGCTCGTGCTGGTTTATTGCATACGCCACATGGTACCTTCCAAACGCCTATGTTTATGCCTGTAGGTACACAAGCTACAGTTAAAACTATGACGCCTGAGGAATTAAAGGCGATGGGATCTCAAGTCATCTTGAGCAACACGTACCATTTATTCCTTCGTCCTGGTCCTGAACTCGTAGAAGAAGCAGGTGGCTTACATAAATTTATGAACTGGGATCAAGCTATTTTTAACTGATAGCGGTGGCTTCCAAGTATTTAGCTTAGGCGATATGCGTAAGATTACTGAGGAGGGTGTAACCTTTTAGATCTCATATTGATGGGTCTAAACAGTTTTTATCTCCAGAGGTGGCAACAAAGGTACAAGAGCAATTAGGTTCTGATATTGCGATGGCCTTTGATGAATGTATTCCGTATCCTGCGGACCATGATTATGCGAAATGCTCAACAGCGCGTACCACACGTTGGGCTCATCGTTGCCAAGAGGCTCGTAAAGCCCATGACTGTCAAGGAATGTTTGGTATTGTCCAAGGTGGTATGTACAAAGACTTGCGCAAACAAAGTGCGGAAGAGCTGGTAGCTATGGACTTTGAAGGCTATAGTATTGGTGGCTTATCCGTTGGGGAACCTCATGATTTGATGAATGAAATCTTAGAATATACTACGCCACTATTGCCAACTAACAAGGCTCGTTATTTAATGGGCGTTGGTACGGCGGATTGCCTTGTAGAAGGCGTAGCACGTGGTATTGATATGTTCGACTGCGTATATCCTACACGAGTTGCTCGAAATGGGATGGCCATGACTTGGAACGGTCGCCTTAATATTCGAAATGCGCAGTTTGCTCATGATTGGGGTCCGTTAGAAGAAGGCTGCCAATGTTATACATGTAAAAATTATTCTCGTGCTTATATTCGTCACTTGTATAAGGCGGAAGAAATTTTGGCATTGCGTCTCGTAACATACCATAATCTTTACTTCTTGCTTGAGTTTATGCGTCAAATGAGACAAGCCATCTTAGAAGATCGGTTCCCACAATTTAGAATGCAATTTTGGGATAGCTTTAAAAAATAGTAATTAAGTCTAGTCAAATCTATATTAGGTGGCTATACTAGAAAAGAAAAACATATTTATTATACTAGGAGGATAAAATGGAAGATATTTTACAAGTGTTGCAAACTAGCTGGCCTATTTTGTTGATGGTCGTAATCTTTTATTTCTTATTGTGGCGTCCACAAAAGAAACAACAAAAAGAGCGCGCTAATTTGTTAGGCAGCTTGAAGAAAGGCCAAAAAATCGTTACTATCGGTGGTATTTATGGCGAAATCGTTGAACTTGATGATGAAAAAGTAAAGGTTCAAGTATCTGAAAAAGTAGAGTTAACATTTGCACGCTCTGCAATTGCTAACGTTCTTTCCAAGAAAAACAAGGAAGAAAAATAATGAATACAAAGGAAGCAGTGCGCCGGGCGTGCAAGGCCCAGCGCGCTGCTTTATCCGTTGCTGATTGTCATAGATGGACACCTATGTTGACGGAGCAAATCGTCAATACTCCTGAATATAAATCAGCTAATCGCATTATGGCCTATTTAGCGATGCCTAAGGAGGCCAATTTAGACGATGTTATTCGTCATGCTCTAGAACATGGTAAATCCGTATATGTTCCAGTATGTACAGATAAGACGACCATGATTGCCGTTCGTCTTAAGTCTCTAGAATCTATCACTCGGGGTGTGTTAAATATACGCATTCCCTCTGAGCCATACGAGGTTATTAATCCACATGACTTGGATTTGATTTAGTGCCTGGTGCTGGCTTTGACCGTCAAGGCGGTCGCATGGGGATGGGGAATGGGTATTACGATCGATTTCTCAAGAAACTTTCACCACGTACATTTATGGGCGTATGCTGGTCAGTACAATTGTGGGATACACCAATCCCAATGGATGAACTGGACCAACGGATGAGCAAAATTGTAACGGAGCAAGGCGTTATACATTGCGTATAGTAGTAGAAGGGAGCAACTATTTTGAACGGTAAAGCTATTATCAAGTTTTTAGTAGTTATTGCTGCCATCATTGGATTATTTGCGTATTTTATTCAACCATTAGCAGGCTCTTTGAAACAAGGTCTAGACTTGCAAGGTGGTACGCACATCGTATTGGAAGCAGAGGACTCTGCGACTGGTACAGCTGACAATGATGCAGTGGAACGAGCGAAGCAAATCTTAGAGCGTCGTATTAATGAAATGGGTTTGTCTGAACCATTAGTACAACGTGAAGGTGCTCGTCGTATTATCATCGAATTGCCAGGTGTAAAAGATCCTGACGAAGCGATTAAACGTATCGGTAAAACAGCGGTCTTGGAATTTAAAAACGACCAAGGTCAAACTGTTATGACTGGTGATGATTTAAAAGATGCTAAAGAAGAGTTAGGTCAAAATAAACAACCACTCGTTGCTATTGAATTAAGCGATGAAGGGGCTAAGAAGTTTGCTGATTTAACATCTAAAAATATTGGTCGTCGTATTGCCATTACATTGGATGGTAAAGAATTGACTAATCCTGTAGTACAACAAGCAATTACAGGTGGTAAAGCAACAATCTCTGGTAGTCAAAGCTTAGAAGAAGCTAAAGACTTGGCTATTTTATTACGTTCTGGTGCATTGCCTGTTAAAATTAATGTATTAGAAGTGCGTACAGTCGGTCCTTCTTTGGGTCAAGACTCCAAGGATAAATCTGTTGTAGCCTTCAGTGCTGGTATTGCCATGATCATGATTTTCTTGGTTATTTTATATCGTTTCTGGTATCGTAGCTAATATTGCATTACTTGTATATGTTATGCTCTTATTGCTCGTATTAGGTAAAGGCTTTAATGCAACTATGACATTGCCAGGTATCGCTGGTATTATCTTATCCATGGGTGTTGCTGTAGATGCGAACATTCTTATCTTTGAACGTTTCAAAGAAGAGGTGTTCTCCGGTAAGTCCATGCGTGTAGCCATGGAAGCTGGTTTCAGTCGTGCTTTAGCAACAATTACAGATGCGAACGTATCCGTTATCATTACTGCTGCTATCTTGACAATCTTAGGCTCTGGCCCTGTAAAAGGTTTCGCTATCAGCTTAGGCGTAGGTGTTGTTGTAAGTATGTTCACAGCGATTACTGTGAGCCATTTCTTATTACGCTTACTTATTGACTGTAACTTTACGAACCATCCATTCTGGTTTGGTGCGAATATCTCTCCAAGCACAAGTGCTGACGCATTTGCACCAAAATCTTTGAAAGGAGGTAAACGCAAATGACATTAGACGTAATTAAGCATCATCGTTGGTGGTTTGCAATTTCCTCCACACTTGTTATTATCAGTTTGATTTCCATCTTTACTAAAGGTTTTAACTTTGGTATTGATTATACTGGTGGTACGATTGTTGAAGTTGTATTTGATCAGCCTGTAGAGGTTAGTCAAGTTCGTGACGTCCTAAAAGAATATAATCTTGAAAACGCACAAATTCAGCTTTCTGGAGATACTACTGGTGATACAGCGGGCGAAGACGTAATGATTCGTACACGTAATCTTGAACCTAGTGAAAGTGCCGCTGTGATTGAATCTTTGACTAAATCTATCGGTAACAATACAGTTAAACGTATTGAAACTGTAGGTGCTGTAATTGGTTCTGAAGTTACAGAACATGCGTTGTTAAATCTTGTTATAGCGTTTGCGGCATTAGCATTATATATTTCTTATCGTTTTGAATATAAAGTTGCTATTTCTGCTCTCGTTGCAATTTTCCATGATTTGATTATGGTTCTTGGTGTATTCTCTTATTTCCAATTAGAAATTGATGCGTCTTTCTTGGCGGCTATTCTTACGGTTGTAGGTTACTCCATGAATGAATCTGTAGTTATCTTTGACCGTGTTCGTGAAAATACACATACACATAAACGTTCTGACACATTTGCAGATCTTGCGAATGCGTCTATTACACAAAGTATTCACCGTAGTTTCTATACATTGGCTACCGTTATGTTTGCCTGTGTATCCCTTTATTTATTCGGTGGGGACACTACGAAGAACTTTGCTCTTTGTATGATTATTGGTTTCGCTAGTGGTGCGTACTCCTCTATCTGCGTAGCTACATCCTTATGGGTTATGTGGAAGAGTCGCAACAAAAACGATATCCGCAATCAACAATAATATATAATGCTTTTACCTATTGTTGGTAAAAGTATAAGAACCTCTCTGTATTATATTCAGAGAGGTTCTTTTTATGTATCATCTACTAATAAATTATTACCATGGATAACTCATACATATATGTATAGGATATGTATATAGTAAGGTCTATACTTATTGAATTCTTTGTATATGGGGCGTAAAATAGCAAAGTAACACAATGTTGAAAAGGGGATAGATAAATGGATTCAAATCGATTATGGAGCCCTGCTTTTATAAACTATGGTATAAGCAGTGGCATTTTATATATGACACAATATGTTCTCGTAGCAGCCTTGCCGATAGTTATAGCCTCTGAATTAAGTGGAAGTGATTTAGATGCGGGATTAGCGATGACCTATTTTCAAATAGGAACAATTGTATGTAGGCTCTTTGCAGGTCGCTTGATTGATGGCTTTAACAAACGAGTTGTATTACTACTATCAACTGCTTTATTTCATCATTATGGGGCTCTTTAATTTTACAACCTCTTTAGAAGCCATCTTTGTATTGCGGGGGCTACATGGTGTTGTATTTGCTTTAGGCACAACTGTAATGGCGGCGTTGGCGGTATTGGTGTTACCTCCTAATCGAAAGGGGGCGGGCATCAATATGTTTGCTATCTTTTCGAATGTGGCAATGGTGTTGGGGCCTGCAATAGGCTTATATGCACTTGCTTCATATGGTAGTATAGCTCTCTATCTTTTCTTAACTATTATGACAGGGTTAGTCCTAGTATTGAGTAATAGTATTCCCTTATCAAAAGAATTAGCAATGCCTAAACCATCTACTCACAAAGGGTGGCATATATCTCAATTTATTGAAAAAAGAAGTTTGCCTTGGGCTTTAATGGGACTGTTTATTGGCTTTACCTATTCTGGTGTGTTAGTATTTATTCCCATTGAGTTAAATAGTATGGGGTCTGGTATTTGGGGCAGTGCATTTTTTGCTATCTTTGCTGTAATGATCATAATCAGTCGACCTCTAGTAGGAAAAGCATATGCTCGGTATGGCTCTAAATATATTATCTACCCAGGCCTAGTACTCTTTATACTAGGACTATTAGCGTTAGGAATAGCTACTACGCCATTAACCATAATATTAACGGCCCCTTTGTTAGGTTTAGGTTATGGTGCAGCACAACCAGCATTTCAAGCGTTAGCCATTCAATCAGCACCAATAGAACGGGCTGGGGTATCGACAGCAACATATTTTTAGCATTAGATATAAGTGTGGGGGCGGGATCTGTCATTCTTGCTCTGTTAGCTAGTGCTGTAGGATATCAGTATCTTTATATGTTTACAGCGGTGACAATGATTGTAGCGTTGGCTTTATATCATATATGGATAAAGAGGTATACGCCTCTAGAACTGTAAAACAAATATAGTGATATAGTAAAAGCTACTAACCGTATTAGACTATTAGACACAATATAATAATCAATCCTTAGAATGTATTTTATGGTATGTTCTAAGGATTTTTCTTTTATCAAACAGTTATAAGCTTTATAGGTTTATAAGATAGTACTTAAAAAAATAATATGAATAAAGATAAAAAGAGAAAAATAGTGTTATAAAATTTAAATCCTTAAATTTGTCGAAATTAGAAAGTAATTTTTTTGAAATGTGTAGTGAAAAATAAAAATGAAGTTGTAAAAAATGGCCACTTTATGTGTTGACGATATTTTTATTTATGCTATACTTATACAAGTCGTTAGGACACAGCACAAACGACAAGCAAAAAACTTCTAAAAAAGTTTTGAAAAAGTGCTTGACGGAATGAGCTGAACTTGATAGAATAATCAAGTCGCCAGTTGATGAAACACTTCGAAAGAGGTCGTGGAAACTGGTACAGATCTTTGAAAACTGAACAATGATAGGTAATCAATCATATGATTGAACATATGCCAGAGTGCGGGTTTTGACATAGTCAGAACCAACCATAATTCAAAGTTACTTAAATGTAACGACAACAAATAATGAGCTATTCAAATAGCTTCAAGATATCTTGGAGAGTTTGATCCTGGCTCAGGACGAACGCTGGCGGCGTGCTTAACACATGCAAGTCGAACGAAGAGCGATGGAAGCTTGCTTCTATCAATCTTAGTGGCGAACGGGTGAGTAACGCGTAATCAACCTGCCCTTCAGAGGGGGACAACAGTTGGAAACGACTGCTAATACCGCATACGATCCAATCTCGGCATCGAGGATGGATGAAAGGTGGCCTCTATTTATAAGCTATCACTGAAGGAGGGGATTGCGTCTGATTAGCTAGTTGGAGGGGTAACGGCCCACCAAGGCGATGATCAGTAGCCGGTCTGAGAGGATGAACGGCCACATTGGGACTGAGACACGGCCCAGACTCCTACGGGAGGCAGCAGTGGGGAATCTTCCGCAATGGACGAAAGTCTGACGGAGCAACGCCGCGTGAGTGATGACGGCCTTCGGGTTGTAAAGCTCTGTTAATCGGGACGAAAGGCCTTCTTGCGAATAGTTAGAAGGATTGACGGTACCGGAATAGAAAGCCACGGCTAACTACGTGCCAGCAGCCGCGGTAATACGTAGGTGGCAAGCGTTGTCCGGAATTATTGGGCGTAAAGCGCGCGCAGGCGGATTGGTCAGTCTGTCTTAAAAAGTTCGGGGCTTAACCCCGTGATGGGATGGAAACTGCCAATCTAGAGTATCGGAGAGGAAAGTGGAATTCCTAGTGTAGCGGTGAAATGCGTAGATATTAGGAAGAACACCAGTGGCGAAGGCGACTTTCTGGACGAAAACTGACGCTGAGGCGCGAAAGCCAGGGGAGCGAACGGGATTAGATACCCCGGTAGTCCTGGCCGTAAACGATGGGTACTAGGTGTAGGAGGTATCGACCCCTTCTGTGCCGGAGTTAACGCAATAAGTACCCCGCCTGGGGAGTACGACCGCAAGGTTGAAACTCAAAGGAATTGACGGGGGCCCGCACAAGCGGTGGAGTATGTGGTTTAATTCGACGCAACGCGAAGAACCTTACCAGGTCTTGACATTGATGGACAGAACTAGAGATAGTTCCTCTTCTTCGGAAGCCAGAAAACAGGTGGTGCACGGTTGTCGTCAGCTCGTGTCGTGAGATGTTGGGTTAAGTCCCGCAACGAGCGCAACCCCCTATCTTATGTTGCCAGCACTTCGGGTGGGAACTCATGAGAGACTGCCGCAGACAATGCGGAGGAAGGCGGGGATGACGTCAAATCATCATGCCCCTTATGACCTGGGCTACACACGTACTACAATGGGAGTTAATAGACGGAAGCAATACCGCGAGGTGGAGCAAACCCGAGAAACACTCTCTCAGTTCGGATCGTAGGCTGCAACTCGCCTACGTGAAGTCGGAATCGCTAGTAATCGCAGGTCAGCATACTGCGGTGAATACGTTCCCGGGCCTTGTACACACCGCCCGTCACACCACGAAAGTCGGAAGTGCCCAAAGCCGGTGGGGTAACCTTCGGGAGCCAGCCGTCTAAGGTAAAGTCGATGATTGGGGTGAAGTCGTAACAAGGTAGCCGTATCGGAAGGTGCGGCTGGATCACCTCCTTTCTAGGGAGACATACACCGAGCCAAGAGCTTGGATGTCACTTAGGTCGACACTTTGGCCTGTAAGTAGACGTAGCATATGCGCTAGCTGTACTTACAAACCTAACATTGTTCGGTTTTGAGAGATCTGTAAAGACTCTCAAACAACTCCATACAGGAGTTTTTGTTCTTTGAAAAACTACATAGAAGAATTAATATATATTTGTAAGGTCATCTCTTAGAATTTCTAAGTAGGTTGACCCGAGCACATAGGAAATAATTCTCTGACTTAATGGTGACGTACATGAAAAATGTACGGCTACAAAAAACGACAATGTATCTAATGCATGTCAATAAAATCTTAAGTAAAGATTTTAAGGGCGTACGGTGGATGCCTTGGCGATATCAGCCGAAGAAGGACGCGGTAAGCTGCGATAAGCTACGGAGAGGTGCAAGCAACCTTTGACCCGTAGATTTCCGAATGGGGGAACCCGGCAGTGGTTATGCACTGTCACCCATAGCTTAGACTATGAGGAGGGCACCCGGGGAACTGAAACATCTAATTACCCGGAGGAAAAGTAATCAAACGAGATTTTTCTTAGTAGCGGCGAGCGAACGGGAAAGAGGCCAAACCGGAGCGGGCAACCGCACCGGGGTTGAGGACAGTCATCAAGTGTAAATGAGGTAGAAGAATCGAGTTGGAAAGCTCAGCCGCAGAAGGTGAAAGCCCTGTAATCGAAACCTTGCATACACGGGACTGTATCCAGAGTACCACGAGACACGTGAAACCTTGTGGGAAGCAGGGGGGACCACCCTCCAAGCCAAAATACTGATATCGACCGATAGCGCATAGTACCGTGAGGGAAAGGTGAAAAAGAACCCCTGGCGGGGAGTGAAAGAGAACCTGAAACCGTATGTCTACAAACAGTCGAAGTCTGTATATATATCAGGACGACGGCGTGCCTATTGAAGAATGAACCGACGAGTTACTGTTGCTAGCGAGGTTAAGTGGAAAACACGGAGCCGCAGCGAAAGCGAGTCTGAACAGGGCGTTTAGTTAGTAATAGTAGACCCGAAACCGTAGTGATCTATCCATGGCCAGGTTGAAGCACAGGTAAAATTGTGTGGAGGACCGAACTCGTGAGCGTTGAAAAGCTTTGGGATGAGTTGTGGATAGGGGTGAAATGCCAATCGAACACGGAGATAGCTGGTTCTCCCCGAAATAGCTTTTAGGGCTAGCCTCGAGGTTGAGAGTATAGGCGGTAGAGCACTCGATCGGGCTAGGGGCCATACCGGTTACCGAACCTAGTCAAACTACGAATGGCTATACTTATACTCGGGAGTCAGACAGTGAATGATAAGGTCCATTGTCAAGAGGGAAACAGCCCAGAACACCGACTAAGGTCCCCAAATGTTACACTAAGTGGCGAAGGATGTGGAATTTCCAAAACAACCAGGATGTTGGCTTAGAAGCAGCCACCATTTAAAGAGTGCGTAATAGCTCACTGGTCGAGAGACTCTGCGCCGAAAAATGTCCGGGGCTAAAGTGTAAAACCGAAGTCGTGTCATATGCAGCAATGTATATGGGTAGGGGAGCGTTCTCATTGGGTTGAAGCAGTACCGTAAGGAGTTGTGGACTGATGAGAAGTGAGAATGTCGGTATGAGTAGCGAAAAGAATGGTGAGAATCCATTCCACCGAAAGCCTAAGGGTTCCTGAGCAACGATCGTCGTCTCAGGGTAAGTCGGGACCTAAGCCGAGGCGGAAAAAGCGTAGGCGATGGACAACAGGTTGAAATTCCTGTACCGGTGTGAATCGTTTGATCGATGGAGTGACACAGTAAGGTAGGTCAGCACGCGATTGGAAGTGCGTGTTTAAGCATGTAGGTTGAGCTATAGGCAAATCCGTAGCTCTAAAAAGCTGAGATGTGATGACGAGTTACTAGCATAGTAACGAAGTGATTGATCCTACACTGTCGAGAAAAGCTTCTAGGTAGAGACACATCGCCCGTACCAAAACCGACACAGGTAGGCGGGGAGAGAATCCTAAGGTGCGCGGGAAAACCCTCGTTAAGGAACTCGGCAAAATGCCTCCGTAACTTCGGGAAAAAGGAGGACTCATGTAGTGTGAAGAGCAGCAACGCTTGGAGCATGAATGAGTGGCACAAGAGAGGCGCAAGCGACTGTTTACCACAAACACAGGTGCCTGCTAAAGCGAAAGCTGATGTATAGGTGCTGACACCTGCCCGGTGCTGGAAGGTTAAGAGGAGGGGTTAGACTTTCGGTCGAAGCTCTGAATTGAAGCCCCAGTAAACGGCGGCCGTAACTATAACGGTCCTAAGGTAGCGAAATTCCTTGTCGGGTAAGTTCCGACCCGCACGAAAGGTGTAACGACTTGCGCACTGTCTCAACGAGGGACCCGGTGAAATTGAAGTACCTGTGAAGATGCAGGTTACCCGCGACTGGACAGAAAGACCCCATGGAGCTTTTTACTGCAACCTAAGATTGAACTTAGTTAATGAATGTACAGGATAGGTGGGAGACTTAGAATCTAGGGACGCCAGTTTTAGAGGAGTCGTTGTTGGGATACCACCCTTTCATTAATTGATTTCTAACAGGGCCGAGTAACGACCGGCTGGACAGTCTTAGGCGGGCAGTTTGACTGGGGCGGTCGCCTCCTAAAGAGTAACGGAGGCGCCCAAAGGTTCCCTCAGAGCGGACGGAAATCGCTCGAAGAGTGTAAAGGCAGAAGGGAGCTTGACTGCGAGACGGACAGGTCGAGCAGGGACGAAAAGTCGGGCTTAGTGATCCGGTGGTGCCGAGTGGAAGGGCCATCGCTCAACGGATAAAAGCTACCCTGGGGATAACAGGCTAATCTCTCCCAAGAGTCCATATCGACGGGGAGGTTTGGCACCTCGATGTCGGCTCATCACATCCTGGGGCTGAAGTAGGTCCCAAGGGTTCGGCTGTTCGCCGATTAAAGTGGTACGTGAGCTGGGTTCAGAACGTCGTGAGACAGTTCGGTCCCTATCCATCGCGGGCGCAAGAAACTTGAAGGGGGCTGCTCCTAGTACGAGAGGACCGGAGTGGACGAACCGCTGGTGTACCAATTATCCTGCCAAGGGTACAGTTGGGTAGCTACGTTCGGGACGGATAAACGCTGAAAGCATCTAAGCGTGAAACCAGCCTTGAGATGAGGTTTCTCATAGCATAAGCTAGTAAGATCCCATGTAGACGACATGGTTGATAGGCCAGGTGTGGAAGAGCCGTGAGGTTTGGAGCTGACTGGTACTAATAGATCGAGGGCTTTACTTAAACAAACATTAAGCAGAATGTGCAACAAATATATATAACTTCTATGTGGTTTTCAGAGTACAAACTCTGACAGATTCAGTGGCGATGGCTATGAGGATCCACCTGTTCCCATCTCGAACACAGTAGTTAAGCTCATAAACGCCGAAAGTACTTGGCTGGAGACGGCCTGGGAGGATAGGAAGCTGCTGATTAAGCATAAAATAGAGGGTCAACCCTAAAGGGTTGGCCCTCTATTTTTGTGCTCTAACGAGCACATTCTAATTCCTTCTATAGCCGTCTCCAGCCAAGGTTGTACAGGTAATATCTATGTGTATTTAACAATACAGACGGCGTGGGAAGCCTAGGGCAATAGGGCGTAAAGGAGCGCAGCGACGCGTACGTCCATTGCATCAGGTTCGACGAAGCCCTTAAGGTATATATTTTAATTTAGATCATAGTCTTAACTACTGCCATGGGCGAGTGTGATAGGAAGCCGCGGCTAGTGGTAGGAGGAAAACTATATTCATACGGTAACGCGGCACAACGTGCCCATGTTACCGAACCGTAGATTAGTTGAGTTACTTTAAATTATGTAAATAAACTAGTTTTAAATGATATCTTAGTGCGAAGTACCTATAGTATCGCATATAAAAAGAAATTAAATAAACTCATAAACCGGTAAATATATCTTCTATTGTAGTATCTATATAAAAATGAGCCCTATAAGCTACTTTAAAATAGCTTACAGGACTCATTTTTATTTATAATTATTTATTTCAAAATTATTTTATATACAAAAAGAGCCGCCGAAGCGACTCTAGTTTTATTATTCTACACCAACCATTACGTTAGTAGCTTTAATAACAGCATATACTTCTTTGCCTACTGTTAAGCCCAATTCTTTAACGGATTGAACTGTAATATCAGCTGTAAGAATGTTATCGTTACCTACATTAATCTTTACAATTGCGTTTACAGCACCTTCTTGAATTTCAACGATTGTACCTTTTAATTGGTTTCTTGCGCTTAATTTCATGGAGTACTCCTTGTAAAAAATATACAATATAAATTTATATTTATTATATCATTATACAAAAAAATAACCGTGATGTATATCACATCACGGAATTTTATATATGGAGCGGGCGAAGGGAATCGAACCCTCCTCTCAAGCTTGGGAAGCTCGCATTCTACCGATGAACTACGCCCGCATGATGTACATATTGTATCATACAATAATATTTACATTCAAGTGGAGCTTGTTTATATACTCAATACCTATAGTAGTATCTGTATTGTACTGATATAAGAATAGATGTATAAAATAATGAGGAAGGAGGCATATGTATGTCAAAGATTTATAAAATCCATAAATGGTTATCTATAATATCTGTAGTGTTTTTCTTAATGTTTTGTATTACTGGGCTTATCCTTATGTTTAGGACTGAGTTAAATGCATGGGCTCAAGGAGGAACACACAATACTTCATCATCTATGGCTATGAGTCAACAAGAAATGTCAATTTTTAATTATGCTGATGAAGGAGCTTCATTAGTTAAGCAAACCTATCCATCTAAGGATATTTTAAATATTTCTCCTGCTATGGGGGCTGGACATATTTTACGTTATCGTATTATTGATTCAGCTGCTACCATAGCTCCTCCAGCACGTATGGGAATGGGTGGTGACTATGCATTATATAATCCTAATACGAAAGCTCTCATTACTACGCATCATGAAACATCTGCTCATCCTTGGGTGCGCAGTATATTACATACTCTTCATCAACTACATACGCGATTAGATCTCGGAAAAACTGGGATTTATATTGTAACAATTTTATCTTTTTTATGTGCTTTATCGATTATTTCTGGTATTTTCTTATATGGTCCATTTCGTAAAAGTTTTGCAAAATCTGCAGTATTGTCAAATCATATGAAATTAAGTTCATTGCATCGAGAGTTTGCAATGGTTGCTACTGTATGGGGATTTATCTTATGTATTACAGGTGTATGGATAGGTGGATTTTTTATTGCCAATGACAGCTATAATGCAGATGTACTACATACTGCAAAGCAAGAGCTTTCATCGGATCAATCCGAAATTTTACAACCATCCGAAGCTATTTCTCGCATTATGAAAGCTTATCCAGATCGTCAGCTTATATCTATTGATTATCCATCCAAATTTAATGACCATCACTATGCATTTTATTTAGGTGCTGAAAATGATGATGATCCTGCTATGTTTTTGGGACAGCCTGTCTATGCTAATTTACATGCTGATTCTGCTAAGGATATGTATTCTACAAAAACAATACCATGGTATTTTACTGGTATGACTACAATGATTAATCTCCATATTCATAATCATAATACAATGGTGCTTAAAATATTATGGGCCATCTGGGATATAGTTCTTATTATAGGTATTATAACAGGCATTATGATGACTATTATAAAGAAATTTGTTAAATCTCGTGCTATGGAATCTAGAGCACCCGTTGAGATACAACATGTTTGGCGTAAACCTATCCTTTATAGTATTTTAGTTCTCCTAGGTTTTATTGTGCCTCTTTGGTCTAATCCAATCACAAATAGTATAGCTGCCATTTGTTTAAGCATTCCACTTATTGGATTCTTAATTTCTCTGATCAGAGGGAATAATTATTAATCAGTATTTTATTAGCTTGCTCCATAAGTATAAGTATGTCGCAAATGTTTGATTACTCTAGACTTAATCCGCATGGTTCATCATTAGTTTATTGATTATTTTTCGAAGTGAAAATGATATAATAAATTTAAATAAATAGTTTTTTTATGTATAAAATTCTGTATTTATATTTATAATTGAGAAAGTGGTAGTTACTATGAATTATATAAAAGCATTTATTCAGTCTGAATCATCTGGCGGTATTATGCTCTTACTTGCCGCTATTCTTGGTGTTATTACAGCAAATTCTCCTCTAGCAGAACAGTATTTCGCCTTAATGCATGTGTATTGGGGACCTATGGATATACTGGAATGGGTTAATGATGGGTTAATGGCACTCTTTTTCCTATATGTAGGGCTAGAGATTAAATCAGAAATGATTTCTGGCGAATTGAATACAAATTCAAAAAGAGTATTACCACTCTTAGCTGCTTTTGCAGGTGTTGTTACACCTGCTTTAGTATATTTCTTAATTGCTGGTTCTGTCCCTGAGTATACCCATGGATGGGGGATTCCAACAGCTACAGATATTGCATTTGCCATAGGTGTTATTATGATGCTTGGTAAACGTGTATCTCAAGCTATGAAAGCTTTTCTTTCTGCCTTAGCTGTTATTGATGATTTAATTGCTATTATCGTTATAGCTATCTTCTACGGTGCCGGCGTAGATTTCCCGTATTTGATTGGTGCCGCTATCGTAACAGGCGCATTGTGGTATACTAATAAACAGGGGTATGTGAGACCTGTATTATATGGTGTATTGGGTGCAGTTCTTTGGTATTTTGTATTAAAGTCTGGCGTTCATGCAACTATTGCTGGGGTTGTCTTAGCTATGACGATTCCTGCAACAGGTAAACTTGATGGTGAAACAGTATATCCTATGCATAAATGGGCAGATAAACTGAAGCATTGGGTTAATTTTTTAATTATTCCTTTATTTAGTTTCTTAAATGCAGGGGTATCCTTTGCTGATGTTTCTGTAGATCATTTATTCCATCCTGTTGTACTAGGCGTTTCATTAGGCCTTATTTTAGGTAAACAGTTTGGTATTTTCTCTGCAGTTTTCGTTTTAGTTAAATCTAAGATTATCAAGATGCCTACTAATACAACATGGCCAGAGGTTTATGGTACTGCCATCGTTTGTGGTATTGGTTTTACTATGAGCTTATTTGTAGCTACATTGGCATTTCCACCTGGTGTCAATCAAGAAATGGCTAAAATTGGTATCTTTATAGGTTCTATTATTTCTGGTTTATTAGGTGCTATAGTTTTAATTTTGGCATATAAAATAAGAACTTTTAAGCATAAATAATGAACGTATTATATTAGGAAGGAATCATATGGAACGGATATTTGTATTTTTACGTTCTCCTGGTTCGGCGACTGCTGTTCTACTAGGAGCTACACTTATTGCATTAATCGTAGCAAACTCTCCATTGGCGACACAGTATATGTCACTTGTTAATTTGAAACTAGGTCCACTAACAACTATGGAGTGGGTAAATGATGCATTAATGGCGATTTTCTTCCTCTTTGTTGGGTTAGAAGTAAAGCGTGAATTGGTAAGTGGCGAGCTTAATACGAATGCAAAGCGTATTATGCCAGGTATTGCTGCATTATTTGGTGTGTTAGTACCTGCTATTATTTATTATCTTATTGCAGGCTCTAGTGAAGTGTATGTTCATGGTTGGGCTATTCCAACAGCGACAGACATTGCTTTTGCTATAGGTGTTATAACTGCATTGGGATCTAGAGTTCCTAACTCTATGAAGGTCTTTTTGACCGCCTTAGCTGTTATTGATGATTTGATTGCTATCATCGTTATTGCTATATTCTATGCATCAAATCTGAATCTTTTCTATTTATTTGGTGCCGTTGTTGTAACGGGTTTATTGATTTACTGTAATCGGTCTGGTTATGTTAGATCTTTATCCTATATAATTCTTGGTTTGATTCTATGGTATTGTATACTTCGCTCTGGATTACATGCTACTATGGCCGGTGTAATCTTGGCGATGACAATTCCAGAACGCGGTAAGATTGGTCGTAAATATGTTAGACCAATGCAACATTGGGAACATTATTTATCTAACTGGGTAAGCTTTGTGATTGTTCCTATTTTTGCTTTCTTTAATGCCGGTGTAAGTCTTGCTGGATTCGGTGTAGCAGATTTAACACATCCTGTTGTTTTAGGTGTTGCACTAGGCCTTATTTTAGGTAAACAAATCGGTATCTTTGGTGCTATGTTTGGGATGATTAAGTTAGGTATTGTACCTATGCCAGCAGAAGCTAACTGGAAATTTATTTATGGTACCTCCATTGTATGTGGTATTGGTTTTACTATGAGTATATTTGTTTCCGTTTTAGCTTTTGATCCAGGTCATGCTCAAGAGATGGCTAAAGGTGGCGTATTAATCGGTTCCATCATTTCTGCTGTTATTGGCTATACATACTTACGTATTATTGGTGCTAAGCGCAAGGAATGCCATATAGGTGTATATCATAACTGTTAAAAATTAAATAGGTATTATAAAAAGTCTCCATTATTGACTGTCTATATAATCAAAAACGTAAAAAAACTTTACTTGATTAGGCAGACTGTAATGGAGATTTTTTTCATTGCTATACTATATTACTATGATATATATGTAGTACTGGATTTGAGATATAGTTAAAAAAACGTGCATTATATATGCATTTTTTTATATTGCTATCTCAAAATGGTTTATAGATTATTTAAAAACTGTATAGTATACTACTGATGTAAGGTGAGGTGTATATGGTTAAGAAAATAATTATCGCATGTACGCTTGTTTGTATGACTACAATGGTATCTTCCGTATCATTGGCAAAAACGATTGATCGGGGACAACGGGGGCACCATGTTAGCAAGGTGCAAACCATGTTAAAGCATCAAGGTTTTTTACATGATTCTGTTGATGGTATTTACGGTCATAATACGGAACAAGCTGTACGGAAATTTCAAAAGTCAAAGGGACTCGCTGTAGATGGTCGCGTTGGTCCTAGTACGATGAATGCTTTAGAAAAGATGGAGACTCGTTATGGTGGACATGGTACAGAATTAAGTCATAATGGTGTACCAAATAAATACTCTCGCGTTTTAACTATGCAAGCTAGTGCTTATTCTGCTCAAGATCCTGGCAATGGTAATTATACGGCTACAGGTAGTCGCTTAAAGAAGGGCATCGTATCTGTAGATCCAAAATTAATTCCATTAGGTACGCGATTATACATTGAAGGTTATGGTTATGCTGTAGCTGATGATGTTGGTGGCGCTATCAAAGGTCATAGAATTGACTTAGCTTATGATTCTCGTTCTGAAGCATTGCAGTTTGGTCGTCAAACTGTGAAGGTTTACGTTTTATAATAAAAACTCTCTAGTACATATAATAGTGTAATAGACTATAAGGTCTAAACTTACAGTATTACATGAGGACTAGAGAGTTTTTATTTTGCCGAATTATAGTGTTTCTATAACCTCGAATATTCGGAAATTATGGTATAATAAATATAGATATATTTGAAATAACTCATGACATTTGTTACATGAGTGTAATCAATAGTTATATGATGAATGGTAAAGGAAATTTTATGGATAAAGTACGGCGCGTGGAACGCATGGTGGCAATGACTAAATTGTTAGTTGATTCACCGCAAAAATTGATTCCTTTAAATTATTTCTGTGATTTCTTTGGCATGGCAAAGTCTACGGTTAGTGAAGACTTAACCTGTGTGAGACAGTCTATGGAGCATTTTCAGCTTGGTACATTAGAAACCGTAGCTGGCGTAGCAGGCGGAGTGCGTTTCATTCCTCATCGTAAGGGTGCTCAAGCTAATGATATTTTACGAGATGTGCAAGCTCGCTTGATGGAGCCAGACCGTATCATTCCTGGTGGGTTTATTTACATGTCTGATATTTTATATGATTGGCATGTAATGACACGCCTTGGGGAAATTATTATGACCCGTTTTATGGACCGCAACCCTGATTATATTCTGACCGTTGAAACAAAGGGGATTCCGTTAGCTGTCATGGTAGCACGAGCTTTCAACAAACCTCTCGTCATTGCTCGTCGTGATAGTAAGGTAACAGAAGGGTCCGCTATTAGTATTAACTATGTAACAGGATCTTCTGGTCGTATTCAAACGATGACGCTTACGAAGAGAGCTATTCCTCCAATGCTAGGGTTTTAATTATCGATGATTTTATGAAAGCAGGGGGCACTGCAAAAGGTCTTAAAGAACTTGTTTTAGAAATGAGTGGTGTCGTTGTTGGGACCGGTGTTCTTGTAGCAACGGCAGAGCCAAATCCAAAATTAATCGATGATTATGAATCATTATTTACGTTCTATGGTATTGATGAAAATACAAAGAAAATTAACATAGAACCAGTATTTGATGAAGAATAAACAATTAATATTAGATACATTATAGTTAGATATAATGACTTTAGATTGCATATTGGACAATGGGCTAATATGATGTAAGTACTATTAAAAAGTCAGATATATGAGAGATAACAGATAGGAGATTACTATGAATATTGCAAGCCTTATTTTAGCTGCTGGTAAGGGCACGCGCATGAAGTCTAAATTGCCAAAGGTATTGCACAAGGTTGGTGGTAAGGCGATGGTAGAGCGCGTTCTTGAAACGGTTCAGTCTATCGGTACAAATCGCGATGTGGTTATCGTAGGCTTTGGCGGTGATGCGGTACATAATTACTTGGGGGACCGCGCTGAATTTGTTCGTCAAGAAGAGCAAAATGGTACAGGTCATGCTGTAAAAATGGCTCAACCAGTACTTGGCGATTATGATGGTACTATCTTATTACTTTGTGGCGATACACCACTTGTTACAAAAGAAAGTTTAGAAGCACTGTTAGAAGAACATAAAAATTCTGGTGCAGCAGCGACAATTTTAACAGCTCATATGCCGAATCCAACAGGTTATGGTCGTATTATCCGCAATGAAGAAGGTTCTGTAGTTCGCATTGTAGAGCAAAAAGATGGTAAACCAGAGGAATTAGCTGTTCAAGAAGTTAATACAGGCATGTATGCTTTTGATAGTAAAAAATTATGGCCTTGCTTAGACCAATTATCTGATGATAATGCACAAGGTGAATTGTATATCACAGATGTAGTTGGTATTCTTGTAAATGGTGGCGACAAGGTAAGCGCATATATGACAAAGGACTTTGAAGAGTCTCTAGGCGTAAACTCTCGCTTGCAATTAGCGGAAGCCGAAGCTATTTTGAAACATCGTAAAAATGTTGAGCTAATGACAGCTGGTGTTACTATTATTGATCCAGCCAATACATATGTAGCTCCAGAGGTAACAGTAGGAGCTGATACAATCTTGCATCCTGGCACAATCCTCGAAGGAAATACTGTCATTGGTGAGCGCTGTGAAATTGGTCCACATACTCGTTTGACGAATGTAAAAGTAGGTAATGATACGATTATTCACTTCACATATGGTCATGACTGCGAAGTAAAAGACGGTGTAGATGTAGGTCCATATGTTCACTTGCGCCCTAATACCGTGCTTGGTAATAAGGTTCATGTAGGTAACTTCGTAGAGGTTAAAAACTCCAATGTTGGGGAAGGTACTAAGTTCCCACATCTTTCCTACATCGGCGACAGCGACGTAGGCTCTGGTGTTAATATTGGCTGCGGTACGATTACTGTAAACTATGATGGTAAAGTTAAACATCGTACTACAATTGGCGATGGCGCTTTCGTAGGCTGTAATAGTAATTTAGTAGCGCCTGTAACAGTAGGTAATTATAGCTATGTAGGTGCCGGTTCTACCATTACTAAAAATGTACCAGATAAGGCGTTAGCCGTAGGCCGTAGCAAGCAAATTGTAAAAGAAAATTGGGTAACTGATGATACTTTCAAAAAGAAATAAAAAAATATTATAATTTTTTAACACAATTAGGGCAAAATAGTATACAATAAAAAGGCAATAGTGTGTATCTGTAATGGATGATTATGGATAAGTAACCAGTATAGGAACAAATGAAAGGGTAACAAAATGGCATTTGAAGACGGCAAAAAACTTAAAATTTTCACAGGTAATGCGAATCCTGCATTGGCAAAAGAAATTTGTGATTATTTAGGGTTGCCTTTAGGTGAAGCATTTGTAGGTCGTTTTAATAATGGCGAAGTACAAATTATGATTGATGAAAGCGTACGTGGCAAAGATGTATTTATCATTCAACCAACTAGCTATCCTGTAAACGACAATTTGATGGAATTAATGGTTATGGCTGATGCGTTGAAACGCGCTTCTGCACGCCATATTACTGCTGTAGTACCTTACTATGGCTATGCTCGCCAAGACCGTAAGACTCGTGGTCGTGAACCAATTACTGCAAAATTAGTAGCAAACTTGATGCAAACTTCTGGTATTACACGTCTTGTAACAATTGACTTGCATGCAGGTCAAATCCAAGGCTTCTTTGATGTGCCAGTAGATCATTTATATGGTGCATCCATTTTAGCTAAATACATTAATGAAAAAAATCTTGAAGATGTGATTGTTGTATCTCCAGACCTTGGCGGTGTAACTCGTGCTCGTGATTTGGCTGACCGCATCGGTGCGCCGATCGCAATTATCGAGAAAAAACGTCCTGAACCAGGCGTAGCTAAAGTTATGAACCTTATTGGCGATGTAAAAGGTAAAAACTGCATCATCGTTGACGATATTGTAGATACAGCAGGTTCCCTTGTAGAAGGCGCTAAAGCATTAGAAGAATTTGGTGCAAAATCTGTTATGGCTGCTGTTACCCATGCTGTATTAACAGATCCAGCAAGTGAACGTATTGCAAACTCTAACATTAAAGAGCTTATCGTAACAAACACAATGCCATTACCAGAAAATTGCAAATTAGACAATGTAACTCAATTATCTGTAGCTCCATTATTGGGCGAAGCAATTATGCGTATCTTTCATGAAGTTTCAGTAAGTAATTTATTTGATAAATAATAGGTGATTCTTGAAATTAGTAGTAGGCCTTGGTAATCCAGGCAAGCAATATGAAGCGACAAAACATAATATTGGATTTATGGTTATCGATGCCATTGCCGATAGCGTACCTCACACGCCTTGGAAAGAGGAACAACGTGCAGAGGTGTGCAGTATTACTGTAGATGGTGAGAAGGTATTGCTTGTAAAGCCACAAACATTTATGAATGCCAGTGGTGAGTCTGTCGGTCCCTTGATGCGGTATTATAAGATTGACCCATCTGATGTGTATTGCATTTATGATGATATGGATTTACCGGTAGGCAAATTACGTATTCGACCAAATGGTAGTTCTGGTGGGCATAATGGGATTAAATCCTTGATTTCCCATATAGGCACAGAAAACTTTCCGCGTTTCCGCGTAGGCATTGGCCGTCCATTACCACAATGGACTGTCATTGATCATGTGTTAGCACCATTTAGTGAAGAATCACAAGAGAAGGTACAAAAAGGTATCAAGGATACTGTAAAAGCAGTCTTAGGTACTTTAGAGGTGGGCATCGATAAAGGGATGAATCAATTCAATCCTAAGCGTCGTCCACAGCGATAAATAACATGCATAAGGGCATGAGTCTCATTGAGATTCATGCCTTTTTTACGAGGTAAATATGAGTAATCAAGAAAGAATGCCTTTTGTAGAGGCCTTAGAATCATATAAAAAACAACATTTTGTCCCTTTTCATACACCAGGCCATAAGATTGGTGTAGAAGCACCTCAACTACTAAAAGACTGGATGGGACCGGCACTACCCTATGACTTAGGTGTTATGTATGCCTTAGATGATTTACATGAACCTGAAGGGGAATTAAAAGAGGCTCAGGACTTAACAGCACGGTTATATGGAGCTGATCATTGTTGGTTCTCCATTAATGGTACTACTGCTTTGATTGAAGCGATGATTATGGGCACTGTAGGTCCTGATGAAACGATTATTATTCCTCGAGAAGCACATCGTTCCGTTATTAGTGGCTTAGTGTTATCTGGCGCCAAGCCGGTCTATATGGATTGTCAATTTGATGAGCGTTGGGGTATTCCTTTAGGTGTATCGTTAGATGATGTCGTTAAAACCATGGATGCACATCCAGAAGCAAAGGCTATCCTCTTGGTGTATCCAAACTATTATGGTGTAGGTGTCGATATTGTAAATATTGTGAAAGAAGCGCATAAACGAGGTATGATTGTTCTTGTTGATGAAGCGCACGGCCCTCATTTACCATTTTCAAATACATTACCTATCGAGGCCATTGCAGCAGGTGCAGACTTAGTGGCACAGAGCACGCATAAATCGGTAGGCTCATTAACACAAACATCGTGGCTATTAGGGCAAGGTGAAAGAATTAATAAACGTCGCATTACACAAATGCATCAAATGTTACAAAGTACAAGTCCAAATTATATCTTTTTGGCATCCTTAGATATGGCTCGCCATCAATTGGCTACAGTAGGTGAAGACCTAATTCGTCGAACCGTGGAATTGAGCTTATATTTACGTAGTGAATTACATAAGATTTCTGGTATTACTACTATGGAATACAGAGACATAGAAGATCGAGTGGTAAACTATGACTGTACCAAGGTACTCATCGATGCTAAAGAACTAGGTCTTACAGGTGTTGCATTTGAACGGATGTTACGAGAACATCGTATTGAGGTGGAGTTAGTACAAGCTCATCATGTACTAGTACTCATTACCATTGGCGATACAAAAGAGTCAATAACTGCTCTTATTCAAGCAGTACGGTCTATCAGCGATACGGTGTTAAGTACATCTCATGAATCAAATGATACGAAGGATGAGAATTTGCAAAACCTTAGCAAAGATTCAGCTTTATTGCCTGAGCCTATTGTAAGAGTAACGCCTCGTAATGCTATGTATGCCAATCGGGAGCAAGTACGGTTACAAGACGCACTTCATCGTATGGCAGGAGAGACAATTGCTTATTATCCTCCAGGGATTCCTTGTGTAGCAGTAGGTGAAGTGATTAGTGAGTCTGTGTTACAATATATAGAGAATCGTAAGGCTCTAGGTTATGTACCGAATGGGGCTGATGATATGACATTGGAAACAATTTGGGTGTTACAGGAGTAATTATGGGGACTTTAATCATACTAGAAGGTGGAGATGGCAGCGGTAAGGCTACACAAACTAAACTATTAGTAGAGCGATTAACCAAGGAAGGTCATGCAGTTAAATCTGTAAGCTTTCCAAATTATGATAGCGGTGCTGCTATGCCTATAAAAATGTATCTAGCTGGAGAATTTGGCAAAGATGTGCATGATGTAAATCCTTATGTGGCAAGCTCCATGTACGCTATCGATCGCTTTGCTTCCTTTAGAACTGATTGGGAAGAGTTCTATACAAATGGGGGCATCATCATTGCAGATCGTTATACGACATCTAATATGGTGCACCAAATGGTAAAATACGACGATCAGAAGGAACGTACTGCATTTTTAGATTGGCTTGAAGACTTTGAGTTTAATAAATTCGGCTTGCCTACACCTGATGCGGTATGTCTTTTAGATATGCCTCTTGAAGTGAGTGAAGCCCTTATGGCAGAGCGCACTGGTAAAACGGGAGGTAATACAGGGGATATTCATGAGGGAAATCATCAGTACTTAGTAGCTGTTCACGATGCCTATGAAGAGCTAGTAGAACGCTATCAATGGCACCGTATTCCTTGTGCTATTAAAGATGGTACTGGTCAATATGGATTACGTACCATTGAAGACATTCATAACGATGTATATCAAGCAGTAGTAAATCTACTACCTTAGGATAGGGCGACTCTTTTAAAAGTCGCCTTTTTCTTATATAATATTAATATTGAGCATGTATTGGTAGGAGGGGCTATGACATATTTTGATTCTATAATTGGTCAAGATTCGATCAAGGCACACCTATCGGAACTTGTAAGTCGTAATGCATTACCGCATAGCCTTTTGTTTTATGGTGAAGCAGGTCTTGGCAAGCTAGATATGGCCATAGGTCTTGCATCTCTATTGTTGGGGCGCCAAGTATTTTCTCAACCAAAGGGAGAAGCTTATTTAGCAGATGTAAAAGAAGCACGTCTTGCCAATGGTGAGACGGAAAAACGTATCGAAGCAGAAGGTTTACCTATCTATATGGATAAGGGGGATGCCTTTTGGATTCGTCCTATGAAGACGACACTAAAGGTAGAGCAGTGGTATTCATTATTGCAAGATCATCTGTCAGTAGCCGGCAATGGTAACCGCGTTGTCATTGTGGAGGACTTTCACACGGCCAATGCAGTCATGGCAAATGCTATGCTAAAAACTATTGAGGAGCCGCCTGAGCAGGTGTATTTCATCATCATTACGAACAAGATTAACACTGTGTTGCCAACTATCATCTCTAGATGTATGGGGGTAGGCTTTAACAGTGTTGATATAGATACAATTCGCACAGCTCTCGTAGAGCGTGGCATCACAGGTGATATTGAACAAGCTTTATTAGCCGGTCATGGTAACCCACAGTTAGTAGAAAAATTGGCTACGCAAGGTCGCATTGAAATGCTTGAGTTAGCCGTTAAGGTAATGGATATCCTCGCCTTTGAAACTCGATGGTTTGCTATGATTTCCTTAGCTTGTGAAAGTTTGCCTCGTGAAAGCCTAACAGAATTGATGCACTGGTTGCGCCTCGTAAGTAGAGATATGATGGCTCTGAAGATGGGGGTACAAGATGGACAATTACAAGTACCTATGTACAAAACTCAATTATTACGATTATTACCGCGCTGGTCTATGCAAGCTTTGAATAAGGTGATTACCGAAACATTGCAAGCAGAACGGGCTTTGCGTTTACATATAAAAACCGCTCTCGTGGTGGACGGTCTTTGTATCGCCCTTCATGATGCTCGGGAGGAGGACTAAATGCTAACCATAGTTGGCGTACGCTTTAAAAAGGCGGGGAAGATTTACTATTTTCTGCCTGAACAATTAGAACTATCCGTTGGTGATGGAGTTATCGTTGAAACGGCACGTGGCGTTGAATACGGTACTGTTGTGATCGGACCTAAAGAGGTCTTTGAAGACACTGTTGTAGCTCCTGTTAAGCCTGTTATTAGAAAGGCAACACCAAAGGACTTAAAACAAATCGAGAAGAATAAAGAGCGCGAAGAAAAAGCCTTTGAAATTTGTCTCGAAAAAATTGGTAAACGTAAGTTACCTATGAAACTCATCAATGTGGAATACACATTTGATATGAATAAAATTATATTCTTCTTTACAGCGGATGGTCGTATCGACTTCCGTGAGCTTGTTAAGGATTTAGCCACTGTATTTAGAACACGTATTGAGTTACGCCAAGTAGGCGTTCGAGATGAGGCTAAGGTTCTAAATGGTATTGGCGCTTGTGGTCGACCTTTATGTTGCTCTAATTTCTTAGGTGACTTCACACCCGTATCAATTCGCATGGCTAAGGATCAAAATTTGAGCCTAAACCCTACAAAAATCTCTGGTGTATGCGGTCGTTTAATGTGCTGTCTTAACTATGAAGATGATTTATATAAAAAGGGTGGCGACCTATATGTGAAAAAGGAACGCCCTCAAGCTCCTCAAGATGTAGCACCTCCTGGAATTGGTAAAGAGGTCGTTACCGATGAAGGTATTGGTAAGGTCTTAAAGGTAAATCACCATAAACATACTGTGAAGGTACAGCTTGAAGCGGGTCGCACTATCGATTTAAAATGGTCCGAGGTGGCATTGCCTGATGAATGATCAAGAACGACTTGATGATTTAATTATAGATGGATTACAAATATATCAACGGACGGATATGTTTCGCTTTTCCTTTGATGCCATTGCGCTCATTCACTTTTGCCAGTTCAATGGTCGTCATTCCTATGTTGATCTTGGCACGGGAACAGGTGTTATGCCGCTCATAGGTACGTCCTTAGGGGCAGGCCACATAACGGGCATTGATATTAATAAAACTCTTATCGAGTTAGCTCAGCGCAGTGTAGCTCACAATCACAAACAAGATGTGGTAATTATGGTATGTAGCGATTATCGGCACATATCGTATCGCGATGTACAGGACAAACCATTTGATGGTGTTATTGTAAATCCCCCTTTTTATGACTGTGAAAGCGGTGCAAAGCCTACATCTGAAGAACGGGCCTTGGCACTTCATGATGAACATACCTCATTAGAAGATGTTTTGAAGGCTGTACAATCTTTTATTAAGTGCAAAGGGCGCTTGTGGATGATTTATAGTGCTAGTCGCTTACAATATGTGCTACATGAACTGGAAGCCGCTAACTTTCAAGCTAAGCGCATTCGGTTTATCCACGGTATGGTAGATAAGCCGGCAAAACTTGTGCTAATAGAGGCTCTCTATCAAGGACAGACTGGCCTTGTATTAGAACCACCACTCATCGTTTATGAGAAACCAAATGTGTACACAAAGGAGGTGGCCTCTTGGTATGAACAATAACGAATGGGGCACCTTATACTTGGTGCCTACACCGATTGGTAATTTAGAAGATATGACGTATCGCGCAGTTCGTATCTTGGGCGAAGTAGATGCTATCGCTGCTGAAGATACGCGTCATACGGGTATATTATTAAAACATTTTGATATTAAGAAGCCTTTGATTTCGTATCATGAACATAATAAGGAAGAAAAGGGTACTTATATTATGGAGCTTTTATTAGAAGGCCAGTCCATTGCTTGCGTTAGTGATGCGGGTATGCCTGCTATATCTGATCCAGGGGCTGACCTAGTAACGAAGGCTATTGAAAAAGACATAACGGTAGTACCATTGCCTGGTGCTAATGCAGCACTGACCGCACTTATTGCATCTGGCTTAGATACTAAATCCTTTACTTTTGCAGGTTTCTTACCGAAGCGGGGTAAACATCGAGTTGAAGAATTACAACGACTTTCACAAGTAACGGGCACCTTGATGTTTTATGAAGCACCCCACCGATTGCAAGAGGTCTTACAAGATATGTATGAAGCCTTTGGGAATCGATCCATAACGGTGGCAAGGGAATTGACGAAGAAGTTTGAAACCTTTGTGCGCACCGATTTGGAAAACCTTGTAAATGATTTGGATCAGCTCACCTATAAAGGGGAATTTGTTCTCATCGTAGGTGGCGCTGATACGATTGAGTCCGATACTAGTGAAGTTTCGGGTGAACCAGTATCGTATGTAGATGCTGTACAAGCCCTTGTAGATACAGGGATACCTAAGAAAGAAGCAATTCGCCAGGTGGCAAAAACGTTTTTAACGTTTCCCGCCGGGATGTATATAATATTGTAGAACGTTAAACCTTCCCATTCGAAGGTTAGAAGGAGACTCATCATGGGAGACACAAAAAAAACGTATTATATTACGACACCAATTTATTATCCAAGTGCTAAGTTGCACATTGGTCATACCTATTGTACATCTGTAGCCGATACAATTGCGCGCTTTAAACGCTTAGCTGGCTATGATGTGCGTTTCTTAACTGGTTCTGATGAACACGGTCAAAAAATTCAACGCGCTGCAGAAGCACAAGGTATTACACCTCTTGAATATACTACAAATATCGTAAACGGCTTTAAAGCATTGTGGGAAAAAATGCATATTTCCAACGATGACTTCATTCGTACTACTGATGAACGCCATGAGAAGGTAGTACAAGAGCTTTTCACTAAAGCGTATGAAAAAGGCGATATTTACAAGGCTGAGTATGAAGGTTGGTATTGTACACCTTGTGAAACATTCTGGACTGAGCAAAAGCTAGGTGAAAATCATACATGCCCAGATTGTGGTCGTCCTGTAGAAAAGGTTAAAGAGGAAAGCTACTTCTTTAAACTCGCTAAATATACAGATCAATGGTTGAAATTTATCGAAGAAAACCCTGATTTTATTCAACCTGAATCTCGTCGTAACGAAATGATCCAATTCGTAAAAACAAGGACTTGAAGACTTAGCTGTATCTCGTACATCCTTTGACTGGGGTATCAAGGTACCATTTGATCCTAAACATGTCGTATATGTTTGGTTCGATGCATTGGTAAACTATATTAGTGCCCTTTCTCCATTTGATGGTGATGGTGAATTATATAAAAAATACTGGCCAGCAGATCTTCACTTAGTAGGTAAGGAAATCGTACGTTTCCATACAATTATTTGGCCTATGATGCTCATGAGTCTTGAATTGCCATTACCTAAAAAGGTATTTGGCCACGGTTGGATGATCGTTGACGGCACTAAAAATGAGTAAATCTTAGGGTAATGTTATCGATCCTATTCCATTGATCGATACATATGGGGCAGATTCCTTGCGTTATTATTTATTGAGTGAAATTACGCTCGGTAATGATGGTAACTTTACATTGCCTAACTTTGTTACAAAAAAATCAATGCGGACTTTATCTAATGACTTAGGGTAATTTGTTGAACCGTACCATTGCGATGATTGAAAAAAATACCATGGTGGTGTGATTACAAAATGCGATGATATGGACGATTTGGATTGTGATGTATCCACATTAGCCGTTCAAACTGCAAAAGATTTTGAAGCGGCTATGGAAAATATGGAGCTTAATAAAGCGATTAAATCCGTATGGGCCTTTATTGGTCGCATGAATAAATACATTGATGAAACAATGCCTTGGGTATTGGCTAAATCTGAAGATGCTCATGACAAAGCGCGATTGCAATCTGCTATGTATCACTTTAGCAGAAGCATTGCGTATTATTGCAATCTTAGTAAGTCCTGTTATCCCTGTAGGTGCTCCAAAAATCTGGGACCAATTAGGACTTGCAGGCTTTACAGATGCTACTCTTGAGGATGCAAAAGTTTGGGGCTTAATTCCAACAGGTACAAAGGTTGTAAAAGGTGATCCTATTTACCCACGTTTTGAAATTCCTGAAATGGTAGAAGTTGTTGTGGAAGAGAAGGTTGAAGAATCTGTAGACACATCTAATATTCCACCATTAAAAGAAAACATTACGTACGATGATTTTGAAAAATTAGATCTTCGTGTAGCAAAAGTTGTAAGCTGTGAAAAGGTTCCTAAGTCCAAGAAATTATTGAAATTCGTATTGGATATCGGTATTGAAGAACGCACAGTATTAAGCGGTATCTCTCAATATTATGAACCAGAAACTATGGTTGGTAAAAAGGTAATTTACTTGGCTAACTTGGCTCCTAAGAAGATGATGGGCATTGAGTCTTATGGCATGATTCTATCTGCATCTGATTGGGAAGAACATTTAGAGGTAACAAATATCGAATCTTTACCAGCAGGAAGTGTGGTTAAATAATGAAACTCTTTGATTCCCATGCTCATGTAAATGACGGTCGTTTTGACAACGACCGTGATGAGATGTTACAAGCTTGCTTTGATGCAGGCGTAGAATACATTATGATTCCAGGGGTCGACCGAGGTACTGTTGAATCAGGACTAGCTTTGGCGGAACAGTATGATCGTTTATATGCCGCTGTAGGTACACATCCTCATGAGTCTAAAGATTTTACAGAAGAAGACTATGAGTTCTATAAGGATCAAGCCCTTAATAATGATAAAGTACGTGCAATCGGTGAAATTGGCTTAGATTATTACTATGATTTTTCTGACCGTGAAACACAAAAACGCGTATTCATTCGTCAATTAGAGCTTGCTCGTGAAGTAGATTTACCAATTATCATTCATGACCGCGATGCACATGGGGATATTATGAATATCTTGCGCAATGAAGGTAAGGATAATTGGGGTATTTTCCACTGTTATTCTGGTAGCTGGGAAATGGCAAAAGAAGCTATTAAATTAGGATTCTACATATCCTTTGCTGGCCCTGTGGTATTCCCTAAATCTACAAACCTTAAAGAAGTAGCTAAACAAGTACCATTAGATCGAATTCTTATTGAAACAGACTCACCATATTTGACACCACCACCATTTAGAGGCCGTCGCAATGACCCAAGCAAGACTCAGTTTGTAGCAGAGGAAATTGCTGGCCTTAAAGGTATGGATGTAGATGAGTTCTGTGAGATTACCTATAATAATGGTAAACGTGTATTTGGTATTGAATAATTTTGATGTTAGTCAACATAAATGCTGGTAAATAAAATATTGTAAACGTCTAATGGCATTGTTCTAATTCTTAGGATATCTATTCAGAATCATTAGAATCATAAATTATAAAACGCGATTCTCCCTTAGCGGTGAGAATCGCGTTTTTCTATGGTATACTAAAGTATATTCATACTGAACTATAGTAAGTCGAGGTTAGTAGCATGAAACGTATTGCATTTATAGATTTAGGATCCAACTCCGTTCGTTTTGTCATTTATGAGATTTCTAAGACCGGTAGTTATCGTCTCATATATCAAGAAAAAGAGAGTGTCCGCTTAAGTGAAAATATGTGGGGCACTCATGAGTTAACAAATGAGGCAATGGAGCGCTCTCTGCGTGCTTTAAAAGGCTTTGTTCATATGGCTGACGCTATGGAGGTAGATACCATAAAAGCTGTTGCTACGGCTGCAGTACGTCTAGCTAAAAATGGGGATGCTTTTATTAAAGCCGTAAAAGAACGAACAGGTCTAGATTTAGAATGTATTGCTGGTGAAGAAGAGGCGCGCCTTGGATTCCTTGGGGTTATCAACACGATTGGCCTTAAAGATTTTATTATTTTTGACTTAGGTGGTGCTAGTACAGAGGTAACGCTAGTAAAAAATCGACATATTGTGAAAGCTGTTAGTCTACCTATAGGGGCACTTACCTTAACTGGAACCTATCAAAAGGGCGATGAGTATACCCCTAAAGAACTAGAAAAAATGACGAAGGCTGTAAAGAAAACCATTAAGGAACATTATTGGCTTCATAATGTGAAGCTTCCTCTATTAGGTATTGGCGGTACAGCTCGTAATATTGCAAAAATAGATCAACGTAAGTTATCATATCCCATTACGAAAACTACATAACTATGAGTTACCATATCATAGATTTCACGAAATCTTAGAAGATGTAAAAGATAAATCCTTAGAGGCCCGTAAAAAAATTAGTGGCTTATCATCGGAACGTGCAGATATTATTATTGCAGGACTCACCATAGTGGATGAGCTGTTTAACTATGTAAATGCTAAGACCCTTGTTGTAGGCGGTTGTGGTTTGCGTGAAGGTTTATTCTACGATTATTACGGTGAGTACTATTTAGGCGGAAATTCTATAATCGATGATATTCTAGTTCATTCTGCAGAGAAATGTACTATTAGGGTATGACAAAGCATGAGCTCGTACATGCTAAGTATATTACGAAATTAGCTACTACTTTATATGATGCATTAGAGCCACTCCATAAGGCCGATAAGAATTTTTAGACGATGTTTGATTGCAGCTGGGACTGTTGCATGATATAGGTAAACGAGTTAATTATTATAGTCATGCTCGTCATGGCTGCTATATGCTCGTCAAATAGTAATTTATATGGGATTTCTCATGTTGAACAGGCGTTTTAGTGCATTCTTAGTCATGAACTCTCATGGATTGACGCCAAAGGAATATAAGAAACTTTCTTATATGGTAAATTGTTAGATCAAGAACAACGCTCATTAGGTCAAAAAGCTTTCTATTATTTTAGCGATTGCAGAGGCTCTTGATGAAAGCCATGAACAATTTATCAAACAGTTAGAGGTAAATATTAAATACACTAGTGTAGTCATAAAAGTGTTCTATTTAGAAGGACGCGATGTGAGTGTCACTAGAACGGCTGTAGAAAAACTTTGCAAAAATCATTTCAAAAAAAGAATTCAAAAAGCCTTAGAAATAGAATGGCATGAATCTCGTAAGGAGGCATAATGGCATTACCAAAAAAAGCATTACGATATGCAGTACTACATGTGGGATCCAGTAGCATGAGTATTACCATATTAGAATATAAAGGCATAGATGATGTACGTGTTATCGATTATGCGGCACGAGAAGTAACCTTTGGGGAGGAATTATTTCAAACATCTCGCTTGAGCTTTTAAAAACAATTGAAGAAATCTGTCATATTTTAAAAGGTTATAAGCAATTAATGGCAGATTATGGCGTGAGTCGTTCTAAACTATATGGGTACGACCGTAATACGTGAAGCCGCTAATCGTCGTAGTATTCTAGATCAAATCTATATTCAAACAGGGGATGCGCGTTGAGGTCATCGATATGCCGAAAAGAGGTATATTACAAATATGCTTTTGTTATATTACAAGATGACGCATCAATATAAACTGACGGATCCCTACTAAGGCAACATTATTCTTGGATATTACATCTGGTGGGGTAGGCTTAACGGTTTGGCGTGGTGAGAATTTATTGTTCCAACGCAATATGCATAGTGGGTCCTTACGGGTTATGGAGTCATTTAATCGAAATCAACGATCTTCCATATCATTCCCTAGGGCTATTACAGAATACTTACATCGTATGATTGGCCCCTTTACGTGAAGAATTACAAACTTTCAATATTAATAGTATCGTCTTATCTGGTGATGAGGCGCAATATATGACTCATCTCATGGGGGCAAGAAAATAATAAAGAAGACATTATTACTATTGAACCAGAACGATTTAAAGGGCTTATCACTCTTTTGACGGTGTGACAGCTACCAAGTTGATGAATCGTTATAAATTACCTGAATATAAGGCCAATATTTTAATGCCTACCATGATTTTATTTAATGAAATCATTACGGCCATAGAGCCTAAATCATTAATTTTTCAGTAGCTTTTCATTCTCTCAAGGCATTAGTTGGTTCTACGGTGTAGAAACCGAGAATAATCCGTTTATGTATCAATTGCGTGAACAAAATGCTCAATTAGCGCGTGCTGTTGCTGCAGAGATATCATACAGACCGAATTCACGATGCTGAGGTAGAGCGATTTAGCTCCTTATTCTGTAAAAGCATTGCGACATAAAGGTTTACCAGAGCGGTGGGGCTATTTATGTCGTATTGCAGCCATTCTTTGTTCTGTAGGTAAAGTTCGTTAAATTTACGAAATCATGGGAGAGCATGCGTATCATATTGTAATGGGGTACAGATATTTTTGGACTTTCAGAAGAAGAAAAAACAAGTAGTTGCTAATGTTGTATATTATCACTACAAAGGCACACCCAAACTGATGACGATGCTTATTTTAATGCATTAACAGAATTACAAAAAGATTCAAGTTACTAAAGTTGGTAGCCATCATTCGCGTAGCTTGTGCACTCGATGCAGGTAGTAACCAAAAAGATCTCTGAAGTAACATTAGAAGAACGAGATAATGTACTTTATGTATTCTGTCGTACTAATGAGGATATTTCATTTAGAATGGTGGACCTTTGACCGTGATTCTGAATATTTTACAGAGGTCTTTGGTATGGAAATAGTACTAGTAAGAGGGAGGGTGATCGTCATGTTCAGTAATGCAAAAGTATTATTTTAACCGTGAACTATCTTGGTTAAAGTTTAATCAGCGTGTATTTATTAGAGTCGATAGATAGCTAATACGCCTTTTATTAGAACGACTTCGATTTATTGCTATCGCTAGCTCTAAATTTAGATGAGTTCTTTATGATTCGAGTGGCTGGATCTACGTCATCAAGTTGTGAAATGGCATTATTAAAGTACGATGCTGCTCATATGGATGCTAAAGGCACAGCTAAAAGGCTATTGATGAGTCTGTACAGCGCCTCGTATCGATGCAAAGTACATATTTAAAGAATGTACTCTGTGAACTTGAGAAACTCATGGATTTTATTTTACCTATCCAGATCAGTTAGACGTAAAATCAAAAGGCTTGGTTACGGCACTATTTTGAAGAACATATCTATCCTGTTGTAACGCCATCTAGCCGTTGACTCTGGACATCCCATTTTCCATTTTTTTAACAAACCATACTATTAATGCCATTGTACGTATCTTTTCAAAGTATTGCCAGATGGTACAAAAGATTATAAAGATCGCTATCTTTACCAATTCCGTCTGTACTAAATCGTATCATTGAAATACCCAGCAGAAGTAATAAAGGAACATCGCTTTGTTTACTTTGGAGGATGTGATTACCTACTATGCTATCCAATTCTTCCAAGGTTACGGCATTGAAGATTTTATGGTGTTCCGTATCACTCGTGATGCGGACTTTAGAAATTGATGAAGAAGAGGCAACAGATTTGCTATCTGAGGTAGAGGCATCTTTGCGTCGTCGACGTCGTGGTGATGCGGGTACGATTAGAGGTTTGTGGGTGATGTGAAAGGATAATCTGCTTAGACTTTTGTACTCACCAGTGTTGAGCTTGAACCAAAAGGATGTATATCGTATAGATGGTCATCTTGATTGTCGTATGTACTTTTGATTTTCTGCAACTATCCAGATCTAGATGATCTTCGTTATGCTCCATTTTGAACTCTAAGACTTCCTAGTGAATTAGTAGATCATGAAGGTGAAAGTCTATTCTCTGTCATTGGAAAGCAAGACTTATTTGTTCATCATCCCTTTTGAGTCTTTTTGCGGTGGTAGAACAATTTATAGCTCAAGCTGCAGTTGATCCAGATGTACTTGGCTATTAAACAAACCTTTATATCGCGTCAGTGGCGATTCGCCCAATTATTGCATCCCTTATAAAAGGCTGCAGATAATGGAAAAGCAAGTAACCGTACTTATGGAGGTTAAAGGCTCGGTTTTGATGAAGAAAAATAACATTCATATGGCACGCCGCCTAGAAAAAAGGCTGGCTGTCATGTTATTTATGGGTTTGAAAGGTCTTAAAACTCACTCCAAGATCACCATGGTTGTTCGTAGAGAAAGATGATGGGTATTAGGCGTTATGTTCATCTAGCTACAGGTAACTATAATGGCAAGACAGCACGAATGTATACGGACTGTGGCATATTCACATGTAATGACGAATATGGCGACGATGCATCTCGCTTCTTTAATTTAATTTCCGGCTATTCTGATCCTCCAATTTGGAATAAATTTATTGTAGCCCCTTTAAATTTACGGGAAAAGATAATGGAATTGATTGACCGTGAAATCGAATTGGCTAAAAACAGGGAGAAGAGGCTTATATCATTGGCAAAGATGAATTCCTTACTCGATAAAGAAGTTATTGCTAAACTCTATGAAGCTTCTGCTGCAGGTGTTCGCATTGATCTCATCGTTCGTGGTATCTGTACACTTCGACCTGGCATTGCTGGAGTAAGTGATAATATTACAGTTCGCTCTATAGTAGGTCGTTTCTTGGAACATCATCGCTTATTCTATTTCCGTAATGGTGGCAAATGAAAGTCTCTATTTATCTAGCGCAGACTGGATGCCCTCGTAATTTAAAATGAACGTGTAGAGCTTATGATTCCTATTGAAGATAAAGCGTCATAAAGGAGCGAGTTAAAGGGTATATTTAGATCTTTATATTTAGAAGATACCTTAAAAGCTCATATTATGAGAGCAGATGGTTCGTATCGTAAAATTAATGATCGAGAACATCCAATTTCTGCTCAAGAAGAGCTTATGAAAGCAGCTATTGATCGAATGAACGCAAGGGAATCGATGACCGTCATTGAGCGTTTACAACCAATGTTTGAAGATGAATAAATAATGAAATTTTAACTTATAGATAGTTGAATGATGAATTTTAATACAATTTATATAGTACTGAAAAAAAGCCTGTTTATACAGGCTTTTTTCTATGTATACCTATTTAAAAATGAGATAAAAAAATGAAGTTTTCGAAAATATGTAGAAAATTTTGGTAACAATTTGAAAAACACATAAAAAAATACAATTTAGGTAATAAAAAAACCTAGTATACTATATATGGTAGTGAGTATCGTATATATGTACACAATTCGGAATATATTGTATAGTATTAAAAAAATATCGATATGTACGTATGCAGTGGACTTTTTCGTAAAAAATCATAAAAAATGATGTTATAAAAACTCAGTAATTATATAGGTTTAATCTCTTATTGTTAACCTAGTGCGTTTGACAGGTTATATCTATCTGTAGTAGAATAATACCATTACAGGAGGGATTACAACATGAGAATTCATAAGACACACAAACGATATATTTCGTCTGTTGTTGCTGGATTGATTGTAACAGCTGTAACTATGACAGGTTTTTCTTATAATGATAAAACCGTTACCGTTATGGTAGATGGTGCAGCACATACTGTTAGAACACATTTAAATTCTAACGAAGGCATCGTACGCGACGCTGGGGTTAAATTAAATCCAAATGATAAAGTTATTTCCAGCTCTACATCAGTTCAAAATGGTACAACACTAACTGTTGTTCGCGCTATTCCAGTTTATGTAACTGTGAATGGTAGAACAAGAGCTGTTTTCACTACAGAAACAACGGCTCAAGGCGTTGCTAATGAGCTCGGCTTTAAAACACCTAACTATGTAGTTGTAGGTGATGCAAATGGTTCTGTATTAAGTGGTACACATATTACAATTGCTCAAGTAACAAGTCGTTCTTTATCTACAGTAGATCAAGAAGTTGCTATTGAGGTTATCCGTCAAAAAGATGATACAATGGCTAAAGGCGAAGAAGAGGTTGTTCAAGTTGGTCAACCTGGGTTAGAACGAGTACAACGTGAAACATTATATAGCAATGGTACAGTTATTAAAACAAATGACGTATCTAAAGTAACACAACGCGCAATGGTTCCTACTATTATTAAAGAAGGTACCCGTGAAATGACTACTTCTCGTAATGTGGCGGGTCGTGCATCTCGGGCTATCGTAATGGAAGCATCTGCTTACCTAGCAGGCGATGGTGATGGTTTGGGTATTACGGCTACAGGTGTTCCTGCAGTTCGTGGTATTGCTGCTGTTGACCCTGATGTTATTCCATTAGGTACACGCTTGTTTATTCCAGGCTACGGTGAGGCTATTGCAGCTGATACAGGTGGTGCTATTATAGGCAATAAAATTGACCTTGTAATGGACTCCTACGGCGAGGCTATGGAGTTTGGGCGTCAAGACGTAACAGTGTACGTTTTAGACTAAATTATGTTAAAAATACTAAAAAAGACGACTTACATTGGTAAGTCGTCTTTTGCTATTTAATCTTCAATATACGGTAAAAGATATTCGTATTTTGTGCCTTTTAACTCTTCTTTAGGAATAAAGGTTAAGGCAGATCCATTGATGCAGTAGCGAAGGGAGCCATTAGGCCCATCTTCGAATACATGGCCTAAGTGAGCATTACCGATGCGGCTGCGCACTTCAATACGATTCATACCATGAGAGTCGTCTTGATAGTATTTAATAACATCCTTAGCGATTGGCTTTGTAAAGCTTGGCCAACCACAATGAGAATTAAATTTATGTGATGATACGAAGAGGGGCTCTCCGGTAGTAATATCTACGTAGAGACCTGCTTTAAATTCATCTGTTAATTCATGACTAAAAGGAGCATCAGTAGCAGAATTTTGGGTAACTTCATACTCTTGTGGTGATAGTGCATCTAAAGATTCTTTAGATGGTTTATTATACGCATTATCATCGATAAGTGGCTCATCGGATAGGCCTAATGGAATATGACAATAACCGTTAGGATTTTTATCTAAGTAATCTTGATGATATTCCTCCGCAGAGTAGTAGTTCTCTAAAGGTAACACCTCGATAGCAAAGGGTTTGCCTTCAAAGGCTTGCGCACGGGCTAAGGTGCTTTCAATAATAGATTTATCTGCTGTATCCGTATAGTAAATACCAGTACGGTACTGAATACCTACGTCACCGCCTTGTTTATTAATACTAAATGGATCGATAGCACGTAGGAAATATTGAATCAAATGGTCCAAGGAAAGTGTGTCTGCATCGTAGGTCACCTTGAGGGCTTCAACATGACCACTATTATGACATACATCTTCATAGCTTGGATTTTCAGTAGGGCCATTGGCATAGCCTACTTCAGTCGAAAGGACGCCTTCGATTTTTTTGATGTATCCTTGCAGTCCCCAGAAACAACCGCCTCCTAAATATATAGTATGTTCATTCATTTAATCACCCCATACTTCTTGAGCTATTTCTTTAACTAATGCTAGTTTAGCCCATTGTTCCTCTTCGGTCAATTGGTTACCAATCTCACAAGAAGCAAAGCCGCATTGAGGAGATAAGCAAAGTCTTTCGAGAGGAATATATTGTGTAGCCTCTTGAATACGTTTTTTTAATAACCTCTTTGTCTTCTAATTCTGGACGTTTAGATGTAATTAGACCTAATACGACCTTCTTGTTAGGAGATACTTCGCGCAATGGCTCAAAGCCACCGGAACGATCATCGTCAAATTCTAGGTAATAAGCATCTACATTTTCTTTGGCGAATAGAATAGGGGCAACTGGTTCATAACCGCCACTAGCAGCCCAAGTAGAGTTGTAATTACCACGACATACATGAGTAGTGAAGGCTAAATCTTGAGGGCGACCTTCTAGGGCCAAATTGTTTAAGCGCAAAGTATTTAGCTGTTTCGCCTTCAATGGTTACGCTTTTATCCTTTTGACGACCTGTCCAGTAAGCGTGGTCACAGCACATACCCCAAGTGCAATCATCAAACTGGATGTTGCGGCAACCAGCGTCATACAAATCTTTGATAACTTGACGATACGCAGCGGCAATGTCTTGAATGAGTTCTTCTAAATCAGGGTAGAAGGAGCGTGTCGTAATGCCGTTATCCTCACGGAATAATTCCGCTAAGAATTGAGATGGGAGCAGGAATTGTTTGACGTGCCGTAGTATTTTCATCTTCAAATTGTTTTACAAATTTGAAATGTTCAACAAATGGGATGGTTTGTACCCCGTAATTTTGCCAGTAAGGGCGAGGGAACCTGGCGCGGTTTCTTGACCGACGAATTTGTAACCGTGTTCCAGTTCAATTTCTTTTTACGCCGTTAAATCCCCACATGAAATCTAGATGCCAATAGGCACGACGAAACTCGCCATCTGTAATAACTGGTAGGCCAGCAGCCTTTTGTTTTTGGATGAGGTCTGTAATGAGACGATCTTCAACGGCTGTTAATTCTTCTCTAGAAATATTTCCATTATTGAAAAGCTTCACGAGCTTCTTTTTAATTCTTCAGGACGTAGGAAAGAACCTACAATATCAAAAGTGGAATGGTGCTAATTGTTTGGACATAATAGTAATCCTCCTTATATAAACGGTAAAAACCGATAATTTCGATAGGTTTATTATAACGAAGTATGAGTATATGTAAAAAATATCTATATCTTAGAGTTGTGTATAACCTAAAGCTATATAGGCGTATAAATTTGTTTATTAAGTTATATCTAGATATAAAAAAAGCACTCTTCTGAAATGAGTTGCATCTCAAAAATTGTGTCCAATTTTTGGGGCAGTTCATAAAAGAGAGTGCTTTTCAATATACTATTTAATACAATTATTTAATTCGCCTAGAGTTATTAAAATGTACAACTCTATTAATACTATAATTTTGTAATTATTTTTTTATCGTCTGGTAGTTGAATATGTCTGCCATAGTTGCCAACGTATTGTTCTAAGGCTTGAATATATTCTTGGCCTAAACGACTGCGTTGCATTTTGTTGTTAGTAATATAGCCAATGTGCATCAAAGCCTTCTTCTGCAAGCGGCACAGAGATGATGTTTTCACCATTAACCTCTTTGTCGATTACACCACTAGATACAGTGTACCCATCAAGTCCAAGTAATAGACTAAATAAAGATGCTCTATCGCGAACGCGGATGTGTTTTGGGCGTACAACGGTACTGAAAATTTCTTCAGAGAAAATAGAAGGAGTTATGATCCCCTTGTTCAAAGGAGATATATGGATATTCTTCTAATTCATCCATAGACACTACATCTTTATTGGCTAACGGATGTGTTTTACCGATAAAGACATGAGGGTGAGCCGTAAATAATTCTGTAAAAGTTAATTCGTTGGTATGAATTAGTTTTTTTCTAATACAGGACGATTGAAATCATTATAATAGAGCAAACCGATTTCACTCTTCATATGAGCTACGTCGTCGATGATTTCATAGGTTTGTGTTTCGCGCAAGGATACATCATATTGATCGATACCTGCACCTTTTAAAAGCTCTACAAAGGCATTAACTGCAAAGGAGTAATGTTGTGTAGAAACAGAAAATTGTTTTCTTCCCACCGCTTTGACTCTTATATTGCTCCTCTAAAAGGGCTGCTTGCTCAAGGACTTGGCGTGCATAGCCGAGGAAACGTTCCCCTTCTTTAGAAACAGTAATACCTTTATTGGTACGATCGAAAATGGTAATGCCCATTTCCTTTTCTAATTCTTTAATAGCCTTTGTAAGGCTAGGTTGAGATACAAATAATCTCTTGGCAGCTTCACTAATACTACCTATATTGGCAATTGTTGTGACATACTTTAATTGTTGTAAGGTCATAATTGGCCTCCTTTTATATATTACACTATTAATACTACTCGATTATAAGTATTTAAGCAATGTTATATATGTGTTACAATGTACTAATAGAATAAAGGAGGACCTATGCTAAAACAAGTCATCGTCGTAGAAGGAAAATCTGATATCCAACGCATTGCTCAAGCTGTAGAGGCTGACTGCATAGCGACTGAAGGTTTTACCCTTCGAAAAGGTGTTATCGATATGATTCGCGTTGCTTATGAAAAGCGAGGCATCATCATACTAACAGATCCTGATACGGCAGGGGAGCGAATTCGTCGTGTATTAACGAAAAAATTCCCCAATGCACAACATGCCTTTGTCCCTCGTGACGAAGCTTTTGCAAATGATGATATCGGCATAGAGCAAGCATCTCCAGAATCCATTAGAAAGGCTTTATCTACATTACATGTAGAGTCTTTAGAATCATCCAATGAATTTTCCATGGTGGATTTAGTGCGCCATGGACTGTCAGGTATGCCGGATAGTGCAGCTCGACGAGCTGTTATTGGTGCAAAATTAGGGATTGGCTACGGAAATGGTAAGCAGTTTCTTATATCGGTTAAATCATTATGGTATAACACGAGATGCTTATGAAGAGGCAGTAAATAGTTTGAAATAGGAGTTAAGATGTTAGAATCAGTAATTGCAAGCCCTGAGGTAGTGCATTATATATGTAAACGCTTCGACATTAAAATGAGTAAAAAGCTAGGGCAAAACTTTCTTATTAAACGCGGAATTGTGGATGAAATCGTTCATGCTGCGGAGTTGACACCTGGTGAACCTGTACTAGAGGTTGGTCCTGGTATTGGCACTTGACACAAGGTTTAGCACAAAGCGGTGCGGATGTAACGGCCATTGAACTAGATCGCCGTCTATTAGAAGTGCTAGATACAACATTAGCATCTTATGACAATGTACGCATCGTTCATGGTGATGTATTGAAATTAGATGTGCCGACCATTATGAACCATAAACCGTTTAAGGTGGTTGCCAATTTACCGTATTATATTACAACGCCTATTATTATGTCTCTATTGGAAAGCAAATTACCAATTGAGCGCCTCGTTGTAATGGTACAAAAGGAAGTTGCTCTACGCATGGTAGCACAGCCTGGTACAAAGGATTACGGTGCATTGTCTGTGGCTGTTCAGTATTATACGGAGCCAGATATTGTTCTAGATGTACCGCCTAAATCTTTCTTGCCTGCACCAGCGGTAACAAGCTCTGTAATTCGTTGCGTGTTGCGTGATAAACCACCGGTAGATGTAATTGATGAGAAACTATTCTTCCGCGTTGTAAAAGCTGGTTTTGCGCAACGTCGTAAAACATTTTGCTAATACGATGAAAACAACGGGCTTATCAAAAGATAGAATTGAAGAGCTATTAGCAAAAGCAAATATCGACGGTCAACGAAGAGGCGAGACCTTTACTCTTCAAGAATTTGCCGATGTAGCCAATGCATGGGCTTCTTTAATTAAATAGTAAATGCATAAAGAGCGTATTAGATTGATAAATATCATTCTAATCAGCTCTTTTATGCTATCATGATTTTTCATAAAAAGGACCCGAATGGGTCCTTTTTATTAGTACAGAAGCCTGCCATTGTTGTAATGAGGAAGGCGTTTGCAAAGTCGATTAAGAATGCACCTACCAAGGAAAACTACGAGCCATGCACGAGGGATGGACCGTGTTTGCCTGCTAAGGATAACATATTAACCAACGCATTTGGTGTAGCACCTAGACCGAAGCCGATGGCACCAGCGCCAAGCATAACAGCATCGTAGTTGCGACCAAAGATGAAGTAGATAAGGTATGCAAATACACAGATAAGTACACATTGTGCTAGTAAAATTGTCATAAGTGGTAATGCAAGATCGATTAATTGAACGAGTTTCAAGCTGTTGATAGCCATTGTTACAAATAAGGACAATGCTACGTTAGATACTGCGTCAAGTGCAGAGTCATTGATTTTGTAAGCTTTAGTGTAGTCACCAACGTTACGAATTACAGCCGCACAAATCATTGCGCCGATGTATGCTGGTAGTGGAGTAAGAACGGATAAACCAGCACTTACGATAGTACCAATACCAAGTGCAAGACCAATCCACATACAAATTGTTAAAAGATCTTGAGAGTTGAATTGTTTGCCGCCGATTTCAACTTCAGCTTCACTCATGTCAATGCCGTCAGCTTCAAATAATTCAGGATTTTGATAAGGTGTTTTTACTTTGTGCATTTTAATAATGCGTTCACCTACAGGAGCACCTAAGATTGTACCAGCAACCATACCGAATGTTGCGGCTGCAACTGCAGCAGATGCTGTACCAGGGATGCCTAGTAATTGTTCGTAATACGGACCGAAGGCACCAGCTGTACCAAGACCACCGATCATGGATACGGAACCTGCCATGATGCCGATGATTGGTTCAATGCCCAAAGCTTTTAGCAATCATAATGCCTGCAGTATTTTGTACTACAATCCATACTGCGCAAGCTAGGAAGAAGAAGATAATGAAAACGCCGCCTTTTTTGAGGACTTTCAAGGAAGCCATCAAACCGATAGTAGTAAAGAAAGCGAGCATTAAGAATGTTTGTAGAGAGCCTTCAAATGTAATGTTTAAAATCTTGTAATAAGAAAGAATAGCAGTTAAAAATGCAAATGGAAGGGCCCCTACAGCAGGTGCAGGCATACACATTCTTTGTAAGAACTGTGAATGTTTGTTAATCCAAGTACCTATGAACAAGGTAATAACAGCGAGACCTACGGTTTGGATCATGGACAGTTTTAATGTCCATACATTGTTGACTAAGGCTAAGTCAATAAGTGGCATAAAATCACTCCTTTAAATAAAAAAATAAACCTATATTTTATGGTATCATGAATGGTCGAAAAAAATACTATAGAATATACACCGTATAAAAATCTTATATATTTTCTTTACAACACTCACAACAACATTAAAACCTATATAATATCTATATGTATTTATATTTAGAATTATATTCATAAAAAATGTCAAAAAAAGTAATATCATAAATCACTTACCTACATAATCATATTATATGTATTCGACTTAAATCTGTGATTTTCCTCCTACATATAAAATAAACTGGAATATATTTCTTAAATTCATAATTCTATGAAATATATTCCAGTTTTAAATTTTAAAAAGTATTATATAGTCTTATTTTGCTTAGCTTGAATTCATATGGGGCAAATTTAACCCTGTATATACATATAAGGGTATAACTAAAATGTATATTCTAATACATAAAATAATTAGAAGTTATAGCGGTTATAGATTGTATTAGCATTGTAGAAAATATATGTATTATAGCTAGTTTAAGCGTTATAGCTCATGATGTAGTTTAGGCGTAGTTAGGAAGGTAACATCTGGATTACGTTCTAGAACCCAGCCCATTTGCCATTCGTTAGAAATGAGAACTACCGTGCGATCGCGATTATCTTTTACAATCATCGCATTATCAACACCCTTTAAGGACGCAATGTCTACGTCACCGTCAATCCATCGAGCTACACTGTATGGCAATGTATGATTTAGTAAATCTACACCATATTCGTTTTTGAGGCGATATTCTAATACTTCAAATTGAAGCATACCAACGGCGCCAACTACGAAGGAGTCAAGGGCACCTGGTTGCTCAAAGATTTGAACGGCACCTTCTTGAGCTAATTGAGTCATACCCTTTTTGGAATTGTTTACGCTTCATCGTATCTTTTGGGAGATACGCGAGCAAAGAATTCCGGAGGGAATACAGGGAAAGTCACCGAAGGTTACTTTGTGCTTTGGTGCGCATAGTGTATCGCCTACGCCCATAGTACCAGCATCAAAGACACCGATAATATCGCCAGGGTATGCATCCTCTACGATAGTACGTTCTGTAGCTAAGAATTGTTGAGGTTGAGATAGGCGAATCGTTTTGTTAGATTGTCGATGTAATACGGACATGCCCTTTTTAAATTTACCAGAGCAGATACGCATGAATACGATACGGTCATGGTGGTTAGGGTCCATATTAGCTTGGATTTTAAATACTAAGGCGGAGAAGTCTTCGCTAGTAGGTTGTACTATTTCTTCTACAGCTTGACGTGGAGCAGGGGATGGCGCAAGTTCTAAGAATTTCTCCAAGAATGGTTTTACCCCAAAGTTTAGTCATAGCAGAGCCAAAGAACATTGGCGTCAATTCACCAGCGCGAACCTTATCAAAGTCGAATGGATCGCCTGCAACGTCAAGCAACTCAATATCATCAAGCAAAGGCTTGGTATACGTCATCACCTAATAACTCTTTCATACGAGGATCAGTTAAAGCACCTTTTTCAGAGGCTAGTTTTTCTTGACCATGTGTTTCATCTTTTGCGAAAGAGCTCGATAGTTTCATGTTCTCTGTCGTATACACCTTTGTACTCGCCATTGATACCGATAGGCCAGTTCATAGGGCATGTGCGAATGCCAAGAACATTTTCGATTTCTTCCATCAAGTCAAATGGGCTACGACCGAAATGGTCAATTTTGTTTACAAAGGTAAAGATAGGAATACCGCGCTCTTTAGATACGGCAAATAGTTTTTTCGTCTGTGCTTCGACGCCTTTTGCTACGTCGATAAGCATGACAGCACTATCGGCAGCCATCAATGTACGGTACGTATCTTCGGAGAAGTCCTGGTGACCAGGCGTATCGAGGATATTTACGCGACAACCGTCATAGTCAAATTGCAATACGGAACTCGTTACGGAGATACCACGTTGCTTTTTTTCGATTTCCATCCAGTCAGAGACAGCGTGTTTTGCAGTTTTACGAGACTTTACGGAACCCGCTAAGTGGATGGCACCACCGTATAATAGTAATTTCTCTGTTAATGTTGTTTTACCCGCATCCGGGTGAGATATGATAGCAAACGTACGACGACGTTGTACTTCTTCTAAAAATGTCATGGTTCACCTCTATTAGTATGTTTGTATAAGTAGATATATATTACAGTTCTACTTTTACAGTCTATATCGTAAAAATTATACATGATTTTTCTAGTTATGACCACTAAATTGTAGTATAATGAGATTTCATAGAACGGCTTGGGGATTAGCCGTTATCTTCATGTTAAGGAGGGGGACCATGCGGTTATTTATTGCAGAAAAGCCATCCATGGCTCGCGAAATTAGTAAATGCTTGCCAGAAAATAAAAATATCCAAAAGCGGAATGGCTATTTTATCCAAGGTGATGATGTAGTGACTTGGGTGGTTGGGTCACGTATTACATCAAGCAGAACCAGGCGATTACGACGATAAATATATTCGTTGGCGCCCTCAAGATCTGCCGATTGTGCCAGATGAGTGGAAACTACTCGTTACAGATAGCAGTCGCCAACAGTTTGAGACGGTAAAAGACCTGATCGGTAAAGCGGATATGATCGTAAATGCAGGTGACCCGGACAGGGAAGGGCAACTTTTAGTTGACGAAGTATTGTACTATGTCGGTAATACAAAGCCAGTACAGCGAATTCTACTAAATGCGCTCGATGAAAAATCTATTCGTTCTGCTCTTAATGATTTACGAGATAATAAGGACTTTCATAATTTATATCAATCGGCATTGGCAAGAGCTCGTGCAGATTGGCTTATAGGTATGAATTTATCTCGAGCATATACTTTAGCTGAACGTTATAAGGGCAATAAGGTGACATTGCCTATAGGGCGAGTTAAGACCCCTACCTTGGCGCTTGTGGTACGTAGAGAACGAGAGTTAGCTGCTTTTAAGCCAGTAGACTATTTTCACTGTAAAAGTTTTGTATAACCATCCTAATGGTGTATTCTGGGCTACATGGCAACCTACAGATGAGCAGAAAGGCTTAGATCCTGATGGTCGTCTCATCAATAAGGCTATAGCTGATGCATTAGTTGAACAGTTGAAAGATGGTCCAGATGGCATTATTAAGGCTGTTACTAAATCCAAGAAGAAAGATGCACAGCGATTACCATTATCCTTGTCATCCTTACAGGTATTGGCAGGTAAAGCATTTTCCTATGATCCGCAAACTGTGCTTGATACGGCACAGAAATTATACGAGAAGAAATTGACCACCTATCCTCGTTCAGATTGTGAATATTTACCACCGAATCAATATGGTGACCGCAATGCGATCCTCAATAATTTGCAGAATGCAGGTGATGAGCGTTTAGCACAGTGGGCTAGTGATGCTGACCGCTCTATTAAAAGCCGCGCTTGGAATGAAAAGAAAATTACGGCCCATCATGCTATTATTCCGACTACGGTAGCTTGTAATATAAATAGCTTGACTCGTGAGGAACGAAATATTTACTTCCTTATCAGCCAAGCTTATATTGCTCAGTTTTATGGAGAGCATGTTTATGAGCAAACTAAAATTGTAGTAGAGCAGTGTAAAGAAGAGTTTGTTGCTAATGGTCGTGTGGTTATTGAAGAAGGCTGGAAGATCCCTCTATAAACGACAAAAGTCTAAGTCTACAACAGATAATGAGGAACCGGATTTAACCGATGAACGTGGGCGCAGAATCAGATCCTAAAAAAGAAGTTCCTGAAGAGGCAGATCACTTGCCAGCCGTTAAAAAGAACGACACTGTTTTATTTACGGACTCCTCTGTAGAGGCGAAGCAAACAAAGCCACCATCTCGCTTTCACGCCGTCTACTTTGTTACAAGCAATGAAGGAAATTCACAAGTTTGTAAAAAACGAAGACTTGAAAAAGCAATTAAAAGCGGTATCTGGTATTGGTACGGAGGCAACCCGCGCTAATATTATTGACGAGCTCATCAGTCGTGGATTTATGAAAACATCGGGAAAGAAGCAAGTTCTATCACCAACTGAAACGGGCTATCTCTTAGTTGATGCATTACCTGATGAATTGCTATATCCTGATGAAACGGCTGTATGGGAGGAACGATTGGCGCTCATGAGTGAAGGTGAGGATACATTAGATTCTTTCTTGTCTGATCAGATTAAGTTTTTGAAACATTTGATTGATAAACTGGGCTTTGATAAACAAGGTAGTTCTGGTCAGATGATGCCAAATGTGGTTCGCACGATAACGAATCAAAAATCGGAAACGCCCTATGGATAATACTGACGTTGATGTATCTTCCTTGCCTGTTTGTCCGAAGTGTAATAAGGGCCATTTGCAACAGCGAAATGGTAAATTTGGCGCCTTTTTAGGCTGTACCAATTATCCTGTATGTAAGCATACGCAACCTGTTGAAGGTGTGAATCCTAATGGTGAAAGTAATATTGAAATATCTGATGACGATAAACAATATAAATGTCCGCGATGTAAAGCAAGGTTATTTTTGTAAAAGCAAGAGGTGAGAGGTCGAGTAAACTGGATTTGTAGTAATCGATCTCAATGTAAAACTCAGTGCTCCGATGTAGATGGAGTACCAAGTATTTACGCAAACAAGTAAATATTAATCTATTATAGTTAAATATATATAATAATATATAGAAACTACTAATGTAGTTTGATAATTAAAAAGACGCGTACAGCTATGCTGTGCGCGTCTTTTGGTTGATATATTCTTTGAAGAGAAATAATATCTTTATTTACTAAATAATCAATATAAATGTTGTATTATCTACGTTTGCCACGACGTCCTGTTTGAGACGTAGATGTGCGGCGTTGGCGTGTGTTGGAACCCTTATGACCACGTGCTTTGTGGGCTTTAGCCTTAGTAGCTTGATAAGAGCTACTTACTTTAGGTTTACCTGTTGCTTTTGCACGTTTTGGTGCAGCACTTGCGTTACCCTTAGTTTTGATTTGACCATCCTTAGTATATTTAGTAAGCGTTGCTTGGATGGCACGCTCGATGCGTCTCAACCAAGATTCATCTTGTGGTGTTGCAAAGGTTACGGCCACACCAGAATTACCAGCGCGACCAGTACGGCCAATACGATGGATGTAGTAATCTACATCGCGAGGTACATCATAGTTATATACATGAGTAATACCTTCAATATCGATACCACGAGCTGCAATATCTGTAGCTACTAAGATTTGTGTTTTCGCTTTAGCAAAGTCTCGCAAAATTTGAGTACGACGGCCTTGTGTTAAGTCGCCGTGCATTTCTGCTATGTTAAGACCAGCTGCAGTTAGTTCATAGGATAAACGAACGGCACCTTCTCGTTTATTACAGAAAACGATGGCTAAGAATGGATTATCTTCTTCAATCATTTTGATGAGACGTTCTGTTTTCTCTTCAGGGTTCATCATATACACACGTTGATCAATCGATTCAAGGGTAACATGTTTACCTTCAGCTGTAACAGAAACTGGTTTAGACATATATGCCTTTGCAAGGTTACGAATTTTGTCTGGAATCGTTGCAGAGAATAGTAATAGTTGTCTATTCGAATCTGTTTGACTGATGAGACTTTCAATATCAGGCAAGAAACCCATATGAAGCATTTGGTCTGCTTCGTCTAGTACAACTCGGCGAATACAATCTAAATGTAAAGAACCTCGTTTCGCGTGATCTAGTAGGCGACCTGGTGTACCTAAAATCACTTGTGGACGACGACCTAGTTGTTGTAATTGAGCTTCAATTGTTTTACCGCCGATAAGAGGTAGGATATCTACGTTTAGAATAGCTCCAATTTCTTTCGCCTCATCTGCGATTTGTTTTATAAGTTCACGTGTAGGTGCAATGATAAGCACTTGTTCTTGATGTACATCTGTATGTACACGTTGAAGAATAGGCAATAAGAAGGCAAGAGTCTTGCCTGTGCCTGTTTGAGCTTTTGCTATAACGTCATTCCCTTTAAATACCACAGGAATGGATTGTTCTTGGATTGGCGTGGGCTCCTTGATACCTTGTTTTTGTAGGGCTTGGATAAGCTCATCGCAAACGCCTAAAGTTTTAAAAGATTTCATGGATAGTCCTTTCTATAATACATATTATATTAATTATACCTTATGCACATAGCAGGGGCAAATAAATCGAATTGTTATCCTTGGCAGTATTATTAGCGGGAACCATAGATGAATTTTAAATAAAATAGGGTGTGAAATTATATTAAAATCACAACTAATTGATAATAAATTGAAAAACAACGATGTAAATAAAGGTTTATGAGAATGAAAAATATAAAAATATAAATGTTTAAAATAGAAATTCAAAAGAGATAAATGAGGATGATTAAGTTATCAGTAATGATAATCTTGGTAATATTTTCTTATTTTGTGTTTGTACTATGAATTAATAATGGATAGATAAATGCTATACCCAGTGGGGTTATCTTGAATCATAATAAAATAATATTCATAGTTAATATGAGAAAAAAATATACATATGAGATAGAAAAATAACCTTAAAATTGATAATAATTGTTGAAATTAATACTTGATTTGGTATAATAGTTTAAGATATTAATACGCATTCTTATTTGGTGTGGTTAATATGAGGTTGTTAGGTACAAAAAATAAATAGGAGGTGTAATATGGCTATCAAAAAATTGAAAGACATGAAGCCAGGTGAGTCTGGTCTTATTGTTGCTCTACATGGCAGTGGCAATGTTAAACATCGTCTGATTGACATGGGCCTTGTTAAAGGTACAAAAATTCATGTTATGAAGTTTGCCCCTTTGGGTGATCCAGTAGAAGTTAAAGTTAAAAACTTTGAATTAGCACTTCGTACAAGTGAAGCTGGCATGATTGATGTAGAGGTATAATAGGAGGTCTATATGGCAGAAAATAGGCAAATTCGTATTGCCTTAGCAGGTAACCCTAACTGTGGTAAAACTACAATGTTTAACAATATCACAGGGGCGAAGCAACACGTTGGTAACTATGCCGGCGTTACGGTAGAAAAGAAAGAAGGCCATTCTAATTTTAATGGTCGTGATTTATTATTTATTGACTTACCAGGTACGTATAGTTTAACAGCACGTTCATTGGATGAGTTAGTAGCTCGAAATGTAATCGTAAACGATAATCCAGATGTAATCGTAAACGTTCTTGATGCATCTAACTTAGAACGTAACTTGTATTTAAGGGCACAACTGTTGGAACTTGAAAAGCCAATGGTTATTGCTCTAAACATGTCTGACGTTGCTGAAGAAATGGGCATCAAATACGACTTTATGGCTGAATTAACAGGCGCTACAATCGTTAGTACAGTAGGTCGTCACAAACATTGGTACAAAAGAGTTGTTAGAAGCAACAATTAGCGTAGCTGCTTCTCAAAAAGCGCCTGGTGTAACAGTTAATTATGGTGATTTATTAGAAGGCAAAATTGCTGAACTAGTAGCAGCACTTGAAGAAGCTGGTACAGTAACGTATCCACTACGTTGGATCGCTATTAAATTATTAGAAAACGATCCAGATGTGGTGGAAAAAGTTAAAGGCTTTGCGAATACAGAGGCAGTTTTACAAAAAGGCAGCTGCTATCCGTGAAGAAATCAAAGATCAAGTTGATCTTGATATAGTATTCCAAGAATATCGTCATCGTTATGCTGTTGAAGTATATAACCAATCTTTAACACAAGCTCCAAAAGAAATAGAAACACGCTCCGATCGTTATGATAAAATCTTAACACACCGTATTTGGGGCTTACCAATCTTCATGGTTATGTACCTATTGTTTGCGTTCGTAAACATCGTAGGTGGTATTCCTCAAGGTTGGATTGAAGATGGCTTTGCTGCATTACAAGCTTATGCAGTTCAAAATATTCCAGAAGGTCAATTACAGTCCCTTGTATCTGACGGTATTATCGCCGGTGTAGGTGCCGTACTTTCCTTCTTACCATTGATTCTATTGCTATTCCTTGGTATTTCCTTCTTGGAAGATACTGGTTATATGGCCCGTGCAGCCTTCGTTATCGACCGCGTAATGCGCGCTTGTGGTTTGCATGGTAAATCCTTTATTCCTTTATTATTAGGCTTTGGCTGTTCCGTACCATCCGTAATGGGCGCTCGCATCCTTGATAACTATAAGGATCGAATGGTTACAATTTTGATTACACCATTCATGAGCTGTTCTGCTCGTTTACCTGTATACATCTTATTTGCTAATGCGTTCTTCCCAAATGGATGGGATAGTACATTAGTTGTATTCTCTGTATACTTCTTAGGTATTATCTTTGGTGTTATCTTTGCGAAAATCTTCCGTAAATTCATTTTCTCTGGTGAGGCTGAACCATTTGTAATGGAATTACCTCCTTACCACTTGCCTACATTGAAAGCAACTTGGTTACATATGTATGAACGTGCTAAATTGTACATTATTAAAGCTCGGTACTTTCATCATGGTACATCCATCTTGATTTGGTTTATCACTGCATACCCTATGGATGTAGAATACTCCAAAGATTACGATGCAATGAAAGAACAAGTTGCTCAAGCGTACGAAGTAAAAGATGCAGCTACATTAGCACAATTTGGCATTACTGCAGATGACCAAAAAGAAGCAGTAGATAAAAATTGTTGAAGATAAGAAATCTACTGTACAAGATGCTACTGATCGCTGCTAAGCAAGCAGGAGAAGATGAACCTGAAGTAGCCGTAGAAGCTGATTCTGCAGCGCCTGAATTATTCAATGATATTAAAGATAAAAATAAAGAGCTTGTTCCCAGCAGCATGGGCAATGTATAAAAACAGTGCTAACTTAGATGCTGAAAATGACAAACTTGATAAAGAACAAGCTGCGGAAAAAATTGAACAATCCTATGCAGCATCCTTTGGTAAAGCCATCAACCCAGTGCTAGAACCATTGGGGTTTGATTGGAAAATGGGCCTATCATTAGTAGCTGGTTTAGCGGCTAAAGAGGTTGTTATCTCTACATTAGGTACTATTTACGCTGTTGGTGGCGATGATCAAAATCCAGCACCGTTGACTGAGTACCTACAAAATGACCCTCATTTCACACCGTTAATTGGTTTGACAATGATGCTGTTTATCTTAATTTACCCACCTTGTTTGGCAACATTAGCTGTTATCAAACGTGAAACAGGTTCTTGGAAATGGGTTGCTTTCATGTTCTTCTATGAAAACGCATTTGCTTGGACTGCTTGTTTCATCTTCTACACTGTGGGCCGTGCATTAGGTTTCTAATTCGTGAGTCGTTAAATACAGTATTTTAACCACTTTATAGGTAGTTGATCAAACTGCATTGAAGAATTGCGATTTAGTTATAGTTAATTTAAAAAATACTTGCTAATTATCAATATTCGTGGTTAAAATGATAATGAGAAAAGGGAAATATCCTTTAGATATTGCTTTTATCTTATGTTATCACTAAGACAGATATTGTAATTTAGTTGATATTGAGAAAGAGGCAAAATAATGGATAATCTTATTATAGGACTCATAGTTGTTCTAGCTCTAGCTTATATATTGGTTCTAAAATGTTTAAAACAAGTAGGCGGTAAAAGGTGGCTGCTGGCTGTGGCGACAGTGGATCTGACTCGCGTAAATCATCTGGCTGTGGTGGAGGCTGCAGTTGAGACGGTTCCAATAAAAGCGTTAGGCATTAAACGAGAGCTGATAAGTAATCAGAACAACACTCAAGTTTATTTGGAAGAGAAGAGGAGTCTCTATAATGGCTTCTCTTTTCAAATATAGTATTTAAATTTTTATCATATTTAGTAGAAAGGAATGTTATCATGTTTCAAACATCGATCATCTTAAAACGCTAACTTATTCGCAGCAGGTCTTGCATTGGGTACTGTAGGTCTTAAAGTGTTAACTTCTAAAGACGCTAGTATATGCTGGTATCGTAGCAGCTGGCCTTCGCTCAAAAGAAACTGTAGTAGAAACAGCTGAAAAAAGTACAAGCATCCGCATCTGGTGTATTGGCAGAAGCTCAAAAGAAATCAACGAAGCACGCAACGAAGAAATCTTTGAAAAAACAAATAATTGAGAGGATTGCACATATGTTACAATCTTTCTGTAGTAAAAACTCAGAAATCAGCTTGCATGTTAAGGTAACTGGTCATCACTTTACAGAGGCTGAGCGAGCTTATGTAGAGGATGCAGTACTCATAATGATGCAATTGTAGATGTAACCTTCTACACTCATGGCAGTCAAATCGCCATTAAACATACTAGCGATGTTGATGCTAGTGCGTGAAGCAGTGCTAGGTCTACGCGATTTAGATTTGTCCGAAGCACCGTGCTTTGAACGAATATTCTCCACGCTTTGGTAAATACAAAAATACCGTGAAATGATGATCAAACCGCACTGCACTTTTTACTTAGGTAAAAAGCAGTGCTTCCTGCGCCGATTGCAGACTGCATGGGCTTGGTTTGACGGTATTAAATTTATCGGTAAAGCGATTAAAACATTGTGGCAACGTAAGTTAACCGTAGAAGTACTTGATGGTGCAGCTATTGGTGTGCTTTACTCAAAAGGCTACCCTACAGCTGGCGCCATAGTATGTACCTATTAGGTATTGGGGATATCTTGGAAGAATGGACTCACCGTAAATCGTATTGAATCTTGCTCAAAGCCATGTCTTTTGAATGTAGATAAAGTATAGGTATTAGTTGATGATATCGAAAGTGAGCAAGCCAGTTAACGAAGTTGTAGCAGGGTGATCAAATTTATCATTCGTCAAGGCGAAGTGATTCCGTTGGATGGCGTCGTTATCGATGGTGATGTACTTGGCAATGAAAGCTCCATGACTGGTAGAACCAGAAGCGGTTCGTCGCGATCAAGACAGTTCTGTATATGCAGGGTACTGTTGTAGAAGACGAGTAAAGCTATTGTCAGAAGTGCAGTAGTACATCTAAAACATCTCGTTACGAAAAGATCGTTAACCTTATTGAAGAGTCTGAACAAATGAAATCTGTGTGGAACAACAAGCATACCGCATGGCTGATAAATTAGTTCCAATTAGCTTTATTGGTGCTGGTTTAACATATTTGTTGACTCGAAATGTAAATAAAGCATTGTCTTCGTTATGGTTGACTCTCTGTGCTCTAAAATTATCCATTCCATTGGCAGTACTTTCTGCTATGCAAGAAGCATCTAAAACGGTATCACTGGTTAAAGGTGGTGCGTTCTTAGAACAAATTGCATCAAGCAGATATGATTGTGTTCGATAAAACTGGGTACCTTTACGAAAAAGCAGAAACCTGAGTTTGAACAAATCATCCCGTTCAACGGTCATGATGCAGATGAATGTTGAAATTAGTCTGCATGTATTGAGGAACATTTCCTCACTCCATGGCAAGCAATTGTACGTGCCGCTAAGGATCATGACTTGCCTCACAGGAAATGCATCTGATGTAGAATACGTTGTAGCCTCATGGTATTGCATCTACGGTGGTATTGCTACCGTGTATTGCATTGGTAGTGCTCACTATATCTGATGATGAAAAGACAAAGATTCCTGCCGGATGAACAGAGAAAGTTCAACCAATTTACCAAATTTCTTTCCTCCTCATACGATACCTCGCTATTGAAAAGTTTTCAGTTGACAGTTATTTGTGTATTAAAGACCCTGTTCGTGGAGGGAAGCAAAACAAATATAGACTGATTTTACATACTTTGGGCATTAAAAGGTTGGTCATGCGATGACTGGCGACTCCAAACGTAATGCTACAACGTGTAGCTGACGAACCTCGGTATTGATGAAGTGCGTACTGCTGTTACCAGAAGATAAAGCGACTATGTAAAACAAGCAAAAGCTGAGGCTACTTGGACAGCAATGATGGTAGATGGCATCAAATGAGCTCCCCAGCTATTTCTGAAGCCTGCTGTTGGTATTGCGATGAATATGAGCGTGCTCCAATCGCTCAGTGCAGTGCACGTTGCTCGCTACTCCGACACTACAAGCTCTTGTAGATTTACGTCGCGATTTCTATGGCATTGATACTGAAACGCATCAAAGCAAGTACAATGGCATCGTGGTTTTCCAATGGTGCTCTCTTGCAGGTGGTGGTGCACGGGCAGTTATGCACAGCCAAGTCAGAGCAGCATGGTTTGCACAATCTATTCACATTGCGCATCGACTTAGAAAGCATGACTCCATTGTTGAAGAAAGAAGAACAACAGAAACTTGTTCCTACACACTGATGTAACAGCTGATTCATGGTGAGTCAATTAAAGGAACCTCCATACTTGGTAAGTATTTACCGGTGTGGAGGTTTTTCTTTACGATGACATTTATCCTTGATTATTGTAAAATACATAAAGAGATTACATATCTATGGAGATCTATAGAGACATTTTGGTAGATATTTGTAAACGATCTTTCTTTTATTTAGAATCTATTTGGCCTGCGTAATTCCGATTACGTGCGCATAGGAATTCATAATGGATCGAGTGCGACAGTAGCATTAGTATGGTATCATTTGTTGTTGACCCTAATATTTTATGCCTTTGGACGCATTTATCGTTTAAAGATAGTGCCTCGGTGTGATGGGCCAAATCTACTAAAGCCGTATGTGCTTACTCTAGTGAGTTCAGGATTGCCATTCGTGGAATCAGTTGCATGCAGGCATTTTCCTAGGTGTGGGAGTTATCTGCGTTGTGGGAGCTGGCCAACTGTGAGGCCGAGATCTGCGCTTTTGAAAAGTGTCCATGTATATTGCGTGCTGCTGAGTAGTTCACTGAGCGTTTTACGGTTTAACGCTCGATTAGTGGAGGCCGTAATGAATGAAAAGTTTTAGTACTACACTTGTTTGTGCTCTCTTTATGTGAGTGCGTTACGACGTAGTGCGTATTAAGTGGTGCCTTATCGTCACTAGTATTAGTATTTCCGTGAGTTTACTCGCTAGTGATACCATTTGTGGTGCAGCTGGCTAAAGAATGCTAAATTTAATGATGTACTCATAGTCATGTGGGGTGGTCATCATACAGCATAGCTGGGCGTAGTGGACTGCTACTTTTCTTTATCTTCACACACACGTTTTAGCTTTAATGTAGATAATGGTTTAACCTGGAAGCATTACACTACTATTTGTCCAGGTAGTACTTCTATTGTTCAAGTTCTGGCTGAACCATGTTTTACTAGGAACAAAATTTTCGGTAAACCCGTACCGCATCGGTGGGCATGACTCGATGAAGCCCTTAGATATAATTTGGTTTGACATTATACCGATTTCACGTTCTTTGTATATCGGGTTCCATTCTTACATATTGAGTCGTACGAATCCCATGGTATATTTAGGTATGCACTCATCAATGAATGTAAATATATTATTTATTTGAGCTTGTTTTTGATTTGCTCACGTATCTTTGTGGTATTTCTGTATTTTGCCCGCCTCCTCGTGATTTGGCATATAAAGGTGAGCGTTTATTGCGCATTGTTATTACTGCGCATGTGTATCTGCTATGAACGCTCATATATATCATGTGACTACATTCCTGAGATTTATTTTATCTTTTAGTTCCCGCTAGTTTTTCCCACGTACCATATGGTGATCCGCTTATATTTATAACGCCATGGCTCCTTTTAGAGGCTTGTATGAGTGGGTGTGGCTGTAATTTGTTGGTGCATTTCGTGAGCGTGGGTATTATTTCACGACGCCGTGAGAAGTGGCTGAATTTCTGGTTTGACTATGCAAGAATGGAATGAGAGCGAAGGAGGATTTACGAACAACAATGAACGTCTAGTGGATGAGCAATCAACTGTATCAATCCAAGATAATGAAAAGAGAGACTATGGAGAGCCCAAAAGCTGAAAACAAAGAGAAAGTAGTATTACTATTCGTGAACTTACCATTATCGGTTTATTGGCCGGTATTACTGATTGTAACTGGGCTTATTCCGGCTGTGGTATTATCCCATTGGGACCACTCATGTAACAACACTACATGTACCAACATTGATTGAGCCATTGTAGAAAGAGTCCCTAAGGTGGGTGGCACATGTAGGCTTTTATTTTTGATTTGCTATAGTTTGTGGCAAAATATTACAGCGCACTAATATCTTATCTCCACCATGTTATCAATCCCATAATTTCGTGTGCACTCGCAATGTGTTCCCAATCTTAGCATATTTAGTATATCTTAGTATTGTGGAGTACCCAAGCACGTGTCATCGTTACCACATTTATGGGCACAATCTTCCATGGCAAATTCTGCATTTCATGGGCTTAATCTTCTTGCTTTGCTGCAGATATGTTTGCTCTCTTAAATGAACCCTTAGCCCAGATCAAGATGTTAGGATCTATTGCTGCTCTTATCTGCTGCTATGGTATTCCAGGAGGCTGTTTTTGCGTACTGTTATCGTTACACCAGTTGCCATGGCATTGCGTAAAAGCATGCGTAAGGATGTTTCCAAGCTGAAAACTAAAAGGTGAGAGCATGAATTGTAACATGAAGCTAAAGAACCTCGAATTAGCTGGAACTACTCCAGTAGAAGCTAAAAGAAGCTATCACGTAAGAGAAGAAACTTAACGAAATAAGTATTTTGCAGCTTTTTGTATAAATATGATAAAATAAATATCATTCGATAAGTATTGAGGAGGATAACCATGGCTAGCTTTTGTTCACTGTACCATCAACACTGAATCCTTACAAAAACTGCTAAAACTGGCGGTTGTGGGGAGATGCCCACATCTTGCACAATCCGCTTGCAAATGTCAGCACACGGTTGGTAATCAAGTTTTGCCAAACAAAAATAATAAAGGAGCTCGCTGAGCGGGCGCTTTTTACTTATGTTTATAATACATACCTTGTATGGTATATCTTTATGACTCTTTTCATAACCCTTTACGTTAGAAATGGGTACAATCTATCTCAGAGAGTTCTATATATTAGAACTTTTACCATACATACTCAATTGGAGGGGTACCATGTTAGAATTAAACCAATGATCCACATAAGTTTCGGATGAAGGATAGTACTACCGCTTAGATGTAAATAGCGGCGGTATTATTCACGAAAGCATCGACGAACTCATCCGATAGAGTTCTTTGGACATATATGATGGCAGTCAATCGCGATGCGGTACATGCCGCGTTAGGACGTGCTAAAGAAGACGCCGACGAGACTTGATGGAGATTATGGACGAGTTAAGATGAGGCTCATATTAAACCAGAACAATTATCGGCTCCAATGAGTGCAGAATTTAAACTTATAGTAGAGGTGAAAAGCCCATCGTTCAGGCATCATGTCTTAATAATGCGCATGATTGTGGACTTTAGGCATGTAAATACTGCTGCTAGCCAAGGTGATTACGGCGGGTGTAAAACGTGAGTTAATGAGCTTTGATGTAGCAAAACGGGCGGTAGATTTTCTCCATTAAAATGAGTGGTCCTCGCCAATTAACAGTGCCCAAAATGAGACTGGTGGAGAAACCGCCATTGAAACTGGGATGTTGTTAAAACAAACTGTTGAATGCTACATTGAGTCCATTCAAGAACAGCACAATAAAAATCTTTTGAAGCTTACATTAACTTCACGAACGGTAGCGTTTCTAACACAAGATGAGTGACTATGCTGTAAACGAGCAGAGATGAGTCTTACGTATTATCGTGGATGGTCGTGAGTCCGTGCATAATGCAATGCACGACCAGTAGCAGGTGAGTGAGTGCTGAGGTCTTATAAAATATATTGCTAAAACCTTATCAATGCCGTAAAACAACGTTTCCATGGTTTTAGATTTGTACTATGTAGCGCGTACATATACGCATACTTAGACTTTACTAGCATGTTATGGCTATGTCAGATCTTGGCTTTGAACATTTGTCCATAGAGCCCGTTGCTAGTGTGAAGCCGCGAAGAGGACTATGTTCTTCGTGAAGAAGATTGGCCAACGCTGAAAAAGAATATGAAAAATTGGCAGATATCTATTTGGAACGTCAATTAGAAGGTTGGGGTGAGAAGTTTAACTTCTTCCACTTCCGTATGGTTTGTACCGCGGTCCATGTAGGCAAAAACGTCTTCGTGGTTGTGGTGCTGGTCATGAATATATGCAATTGTTCCAAATGGTGATAGTTTACCCATGTCATCAATTCGTTGGTAAAAGACGGTTTCGTAATTGGTAAATGTAGTGACGCAAACAGCTGAAATCCTAAAGATTTCCGTAACACCCATGTATTCTCAAAACCAACATGTTAGAATGTTGGGCTAAATTCTTCTGTTCTGGTGGTTGTCATGCTAATAATATTACATTAGGTGGCGACTTAGAAACTCCGTATGAATTTGGTTGTCGTCTACAAAAGAAACGTATTGAATGTGCCATCATGATCCAAGCTGAGTTGGAACAAGCGGGTATCGATGGTAGTATTCCTGTCGCTTTAGGTTAATTATCAATTATTCTCCGAGTATAGTGAGAGTTCATATGAAAGAAAAATAGTAATCAAACTATAGAACGCTGAAATTCGCTATACCGGTATAGTTCAAGGGGTCAGTTTCCGGCCCTTGTTTTCTATCTGTGCCCATTCTCTAGGATTAACTGGTATTGTATATAATGATAGCCACGGTGTATATGTTGAAATACAAGGCCCTCTAGGAGCATTACAACTATTTTTAGATGCTATTCAAGAAGAGCAACCTCGTTTATGCCGTATCACTAGTCAAACGATGCGACCTCTTACTATAAAAAGATGAGGACTACATTTTCCGTTGAACCATCTCCATTAGGAGAAGATGTTAGTACGTCAATCAGCGAGACACGGCTCCTTGTGAAGATTGTCTTAAAGAGTTACAACATGATAAGCGAAGACAGGAAGATGCTCTTACATCAATTGCACAAATTGTGGGACCACGATATGCGATAATCAAAATTCAAGCGTGCCCTATGACCGGGAGCGAACGACGATGAACGAGCGCTTTCCCATGTGGCGTGAAAGCTTTGTCTCACTGAGTATGAAGATAGAGAGGTTTGCGTCGGTATGCTGAACCAAAATGCATGCTCTCTCATTGTGGGCCTCGTTGCGCATACTTTTATACAAGCCAAATCGCACGACTGTGGAGTGATACGGTAAAATGTATGGGATACAACGCGTAGATTGATCAATGAAGGTAGTATTATCGCTATAAAAGGGGTAGGTGGCTATCATCTTGTATGCGATGCGCGAAATGACGCGAGTTGTTCAACGCTTACGGAAGCGTGAAGAATAGGCCTCATAAGCCGTAGCTATCAATATGGTTGGTTCATTAGATACAGCTATAGAGTTAGTTCAAATTAGCGATGTGGAACTAGATGTATTGAGGGGATGGAACGTCCAATTGTGCTATTAGAAAAGAAATCATAATAGCTCTGTCCGTTTGGTTCTCACATGCGCACCCGGTAATCATATGCTAGGCGTAGTGCCATATCGCACGCACGAGGTCTTATTACCCTCTGATGCACCTTTTGCTAGACTATGGTAACAGAAGCGGTGATCGTATTATATAATGATGACCAAGCGTTTAATGAGCTAGGTGAGGTGGCAGATTATTTTCTGTTCATAATCGTGAAATCTACGCACCCTCTTGATGATTCTGTAGTGATGGTTATAATAAATAAACCACGCTTTATTCAGTCGCAGTCGTGGCTACGTACCTGAGCTGATTCATTGTGAAAGCATAGCATGACACCGATACTGGCTATGGGCAGTGATTTAAAAACGCTTTTGCCCTCAATAAAGGGAATGAAGTTTTTAATAGGGCCCTCTATTGGTGACCTAGATGCATCTACCCATGAAACGCTAGAGTGGACGATTAATCGATATGAAAATTTGCTTTTCCATAGAACCTATATATAGAGATAGTCATCCCCAATTTTTCTCCTCTCCATTTAGGGGAACATATTGGGGCAAGCTCTCAAATACCAGTCGTCACATGATTCAGCATCATCATGCACATATATCCTCTGCTGTGGCTGAAACACACCTGATAGGCCCCTGTATTAGGCATCATATGGATGGTACTGGTTATGGTCCAGATGGAACTATATGGGGCGGAGAGTTCCTTCTCTGTAAAGGCAATCAATACCAACGATTAGCACATATTCATGAGGCGCCTTTACCAGGTGGGGAAAAGCTGTCTCTGAGCCTTGGCGTCAAGCTTTGTGGTACATACGTAATTATTATGGAAATGATATTCCTTCAGCTTACCAAACATGGATGGAAAATCTTCCGAAAGGTTGGGAAATCCTAGATAAAGCATTACAATCTACTATGCCCATGATACAAGCAACTAGTTGTGGTCGTTTATTTGATGCTATAGGCTCTCTCTTAGGGCTAGGTATGATACATACATAAGGATGCACAAAATTACCATTGCCTTAGAAGCCTATGTGGCGAAGAAAAAGGTTCTTTACTTGACTATAATCATGATGGGAAAGTTCTAGACTTTAGCACTACTGTACAAGCCATTATGGATGGCAGTTGTACAAGGTAAATCGCGGTGCTCATCCATGCATCTTTCCATAAACACTGCTATTGCAGCTTCAGAAACCGCGCCCTGATTTTAATGGAACGTTATAAAATTAGTGATGTCTCGCTATATCAGGGTGGCGTATTCCAGAACCGTAAATTAGTAGAATTGATCTATCATGTACATGGCATGTAGGCAATTTGAGAGTATGAATGAGTTGTACCAGCTAATGATGGAGGACTTGCTTTAGGCCACTATGGCTTTGGGAGTCAAATCCGATAGTTAGGCTGAGCTATTTGTGATACTATCACTAAATAATGTTTGCACATTGTGATACAATCATATTAGATATATTTGTATATTCTGAGAAGATTTTTTGAAAAACTTCGATTAAAGTGATTTTTACTATATAAAATGTAGTGTTAGAAATAAAGATAAGGAGATCGTATGTGCTTAGCTGTACCAGCCCGATTAATTGCTGTGAATGATGCTATTGGCACTGTTGAATTGACGGTGCTACACGGATTGTAGCTTGCTCCTCGTACCAGAAGCAAATGAGGGATTGGCTATTAGTTCATGCAGGTTTTGCAGTACAAATTGTTGATGAAGAAGAGGCTCAAAAACATTAGAAGCCTTTAAGGAGTTAGAAGAACTTGAAGAAGCTTTTACTTTTGCAGGAAGAGCAAAGACACAGGCTGATGCATTGTTAAACCGTATCAATGCACTTCATGAGCCCGGTGAAATTGTGCCGCTTATGGAGGTGTGTGGTACACATACAGTGGCGATTTTTCGAGAAGGTCTTCGTCAACTATTGCCGAGTGGCATAGAACTTGTTAGTGGACCAGGATGTCCTGTATGTGTAACGGATCAAACCTACATGGATAAGGCATTAGCCTATGCAGAACGGGAGGATACTATTATTGCCACCTTTGGGGATATGTTAAAGGTTCCAGGTAGTTATAGCGCCTCAGTGAAGCTCAAACTAAGGGTGCTCATATCCATGTAATTTATACACCTTTAGAGGTGATAGAACTAAGCAAAAAATATCCAGAGAAGAAAATAGTCTTTTTGGCTATTGGCTTTGAAACGACTATAGCAGTCATTTGTGCTACTGTGAAAGCTGTTCACGAGGCGGGGCTAAAAATGTTTTCTTCCTCGTATCTCATAAATTAGTGCCACCTGCTTTGCGGGCTACTAGATAAACAAGAAGGTCATATTGATGGCTTTATCTTGCCAGGACATGTAAGTGTTATTATTGGCGAAGAACCATATGATTTCCTACCTAAAGAATATGGTATTCCTTCTTGTATCGCTGGCTTTGACGGCTTAGAAATTTTATCTGCTATTGCTAATATTTTAGAGCAACGAAAAACAGGCAAGATTGTAGTCGGCAATACGTACCATTCTGTAGTTATGCAGAAGGGGAATCCTGTGGCTCAAGCTATGATGAAAGAAGTATACGACGTATGTGATGATGCATGGCGTGGTATCGGTATTATTCCAAACTCTGGCTTAGCATTAAAAGATGAGTATGCCGCTTATGATGCGGAGCGTGCGCTACCCATTGAATTAGAAAAACCATCCCTTGATCCAAAGGGGTGTCAATGTGGACGAGGTTTTTGCAAGGCCTTATTAAACCAAGTGAATGTCCATTATTTGGTAAAAGTTGTACTGCGGATCATCCCGTTGGGGCTTGTATGGTCTCAGTAGAAGGTAGTTGTGCTGCTTGGTACAAATATGGCTATTCCAGTGGTGATCGACGTGGGAGGATTAATATGGAACGAGTTCGCTTAGTCCATGGTAATGGCGGTCGATTTAGTCATGAATTGACAGAGCGTTTTATTTTAAAATATTTTACTAATGATTTATTGGCTCCTTTACACGATGGAGCCCAATTTCCTGTTACAGCGGGGCGCATGGCGTTTTCTACGGACTCTTATGTAGTACAACCAGCATTTTTCCCTGGTGGCAATATCGGTAAACTCGCAGTATGTGGTACCGTTAATGACCTTGCTATGAATGGGGCGGTTCCACAATATTTAAGCTGTGGACTCATTCTAGAGGAAGGTCTTGCCTTTGATGAATTAGATGAAATTCTACGTACCATGGCGGAGATGGCTAAGGCTGCTAATGTACAAATCGTTACTGGCGACACAAAGGTTGTAAAAAAAGGTGAAGTAGATAAGATTTATATTAATACTGCCGGAATTGGTATGATTCCAGACGGCATTGATATTGGACCGCATCGCGTAAAAGCGGGCATGGATATTATCTTATCTGGGGCTATTGGAGATCACTCCATTGCCGTTATGGGTCAGCGATTTGGTTTAGATTTATCTGATTCGTTACAAACAGATTGTGCTCCTTTAAATAAGATGGTTCATGCTGTGCTTGATAAAGTAGGTCCTCAAGTTGCCTTATTGAGAGATCCTACAAGAGGTGGCTTGGGTACTGTGTTAAAAGAAATGGCCGATCAAAAGTCATAGTGGGCATTAAGGTTGAAGAAACGGCGATTCCCGTTCATGCTGAAGTGCAGTCTGTTTGTGATATTCTAGGCTATGATCCACTTTATTTAGCGAATGAAGGCAAAGTCGTCTTAGTAGTTGAACCAGAGGTTACGGACCAAATTCTTCAAGTTTTACATGGCTTTGAAGAAGGAAAAGAAGCAGTTCTCATTGGTAAAACCTTAGATAAAAATATTGGCAAAGTAGGATTGCAAACAGCTATTGGCGGTAGTTCGTCTCAGTCGATTTATTAGGTGAGGATCAAGTGCCACGTATTTGTTAGCTCTATAACTAGAAATAATAATTTAATTGGTTCTTAAATTGCAATATGAAATTGAACACTCTGTAAATCCATAACTTTATTAACTTCTTCAATGAAGACTTCTTGAGGCGTTTTGTAATTCAACAGCTTTTCGGGGTAAATTATTGCACCAATGTAACGCCCGCTGAATCGTTTCTTCGACACAGCCTTTATGGGCGTTCCTTTTTGGGATAAAGCAGTAATAGTCCGTTATGTCGTTCATTTGAACCGCGTTCCCAGGCGAGTACAGGGGTGAGCAAAGAAAATAGATAAATCCTCTGTTTCTAATGTACTTATGTCTCGCAAATTCACGGCCATTATCAGCCGTAATAGTTTTACATAACATGGATGACATCGGAAACGGCCTTAAGAGACTGCAACCAATTTTCTAATGTCATTTTTACGTCCACGGCTTTTAGCGGATAGACAACGTAAGGCTACATATATAGGCGAGACTTGCGTTCTAACAATGAAACAATTACTTCATCGCTTTTTATTCTTTATTCCTCGGACCGTATCCAGCTCCCAATGACCAAATTCTTCGCGGGTAGCAACAGATTCATCACTGCAGATCAATGGATTTTTACCTAACTTGCTGTTTGTGTTGCCTGTTATGCCGCTCTTATAGGAGAATGGCGAACAACACAAGGCAAATCCATTGGTTTTTAAGACCTAAAAATGCCTTGGTAAAGGTAGTTATATAAAGTTTTAGTAGCACACACCATTTTCATTGCGTACAAAACAAACCCTTACGTAAGGCGTAGCCAACAGCGAGATCTCAAGGACCATTTATCGACTCTTACCTTGTTTTCAACCCAAGATAAAAAGGGCTCACAGAACCTGCTTTTCAAAGTGTTGAAAGAACCTTGGCGGGTTCTTTCATAGGCAAGCTGACCGCAATCTGCTAGGTATACATAAGAACAGCCTTGTTTCGTCTAATTTGAACCACTGTTCCACGCTTTTTCTCAGCATAAATCGTAGTTCTAGAGCGTCCTAATGCCTGGCAATAGTATTGATAGGATCACCAGCAAGAAGGCGTTTTTTTCAAGATAAAAGCGCTCCTCTAAATTTAAGTGTTTGTTTGTACGCAATGATGTGATAAGATTAGAGTCCATATTAGTACCTCGTGATTGATTGCGAATTTGATACTCTAATCTTATCACTTGTACTAATATGGATTTTTATGTATTCAGTTTCAATTTCACAACCAAGCAATTTAATTGGTTATATAATTTCTTCTTTTCGGCGATTTTTGATGCTTTCTAAGTATTAGTTCTATTAGATATTGACTAGTGCATTCTAGTGTGATGATAGTATTAAAATTAAGTTGTATAAAATTCACTCACTCGTTCATCGTGTTTTTACACAATACTAGTATCTTTATGTGTAAGTTCTTATAC